>ENA-OPBF01000036-OPBF01000036.1-human-gut-metagenome-genome-assembly--contig:-NODE-36-length-107629-cov-4.782503_pt1 | contig 107629 bp, 106 predicted proteins | sample MGYA00241067_ERZ501450 | MGnify/ENA primary metagenome ERZ501450 (study PRJEB25962, sample SAMEA2042516) | human gut metagenome | biome: human gut; feature: human-associated habitat; material: faeces... | reverse complement strand
AAGGAGAAAATCTCAAAGGGCTAGCGATTGTAGCTTTTATATACTAGGAAGTTCGGAGAACTTTCCTAGTATATAAAGAAAGAAGGCCAGCCTAAGCTGACCTCCCTTCTTAAGTAATGATATTATCTTTACTTATTAAAATTACTTCTTGATGTCATCCCATTGCTTCTTGAGAAACGGATCAACAATAGCCTCGCCATTGGAGAAAGGTACAAAGAGTTCACCCTCCTTATATCCAGCCTCACGAAGTTCGTCGATGATCTTGTAGCCCTTGGTCACATAGGTTTTGCCATCGATGTAAACAAAGATCACTTTACCATTGTTCATGTTATAAGTTCCCAGCTTATCGATTGCTACGCAATCCAGAACGGTAGAGTTGATAACCGGATAATAGGTAGTCTTAAAATAAATATGCTCTACTTCAACACCTTTCTCAGGCATCTTGAAGCATTTTTTCATGTTTTCATCGCTGATAGCCTTGATGCCCTTGGATGCACAATATTTTTTGCAATCATCTACAAAGGCATTGCGCCATGATTCTTCTGCTTCTCTCCGAAGATCTTCCCATGCCTTCTGTTCAAACTTAGGGTAATCCCAATTGCTGAAGGGAACATAGAAGTGCTTTTCAGTAAAGCCGTTGTTTTGAAGAACCTCCATAACCTCTTTCATGTACGGAATTACAAAGGCTTCATCGTGGTTCATCCAGCATACCGTTGCGTTGTTCACTGCATAGCAGCCATTGAACGTCGGCACCATCCCCATAATTTCAAGGCTTTCAGTTGTGTTGGACTGAGGCCAAACTACAAGCATACCATTAATAACTTTAATGGCCTTCTTCTCTAAGTCAGACATGTTGTTGATTTTCTTCATAACTGTTTTCCTCCCAAAATTTTTTGGACTATGTTGTTGTTCGGTATATTTAAACACCTTCACGGTGGAAAAAGGGAAAATATATATAAAATAAACGTATTTTACGTTTATACTAACATTTTGATAATTATGTCAATTTAGCGCCATATATACAAGATTTGCAAAAAAGAAAAAACCGTGTTAAAAGCACGGTTTTTTCTTCTTATTTCTTATATTTAGTTGCACATATTCCGATGCATTGAGGTACCCCATATTCTTTTATGTAATCCTCACTGCCCATTCTCTTTACACAGACATACATCGAATCTTCCCACCCGATTCTATCATCATTTACTGCTGATTCTTTATTAATTACAATATCATCAGTAGTAAATAATTTTTGAGAACCATGCCATTTTCTATTCCAAAGTTCAACAATATATTCTTTCATTTTTTCTACATCATCAAATTCTTTAGCTTCTTTCATAGTTTCATCAAGTGAACTTCTATGTGGTCTAAAAATAATCATATAAGCACCCTCCTAAAATTATCTGGAGATTTTTACACAACTCCTCCAGAAAAAATAATTAATATTTTTCTGTACTTTGTTGTGTAAAGTACTATGAATATCTATATTATACCACATATCAATTATAAAGGCAAATACCAATATATATGGTTGGAGCGATTAAGCAACAACTTACGAACCATAACGCTCTCTTTCTAAAAATATTATATATGAATTCTTATTAAATTTCAACGGGAGTATGGAAAATTTTGTTGTTTTATATTATAATTTTATAAAGGTGATTTTATGAAATATAATGTGGAAAAAGATAGTAAAAAATTTTATTTTGGAAAACAAGAAGATTATTCAAAATATAGACCTACATATCCAACCGAACTTTTTGATTTTTTATCTAAGGAATATAATATGAAAAATAAAATTATAGTTGAGTTAGGTGCAGGAACTGGAAAGTTTTCTAAAATAGCAAGTTCTTATTGTAAACAAATTTATTATGTTGAACCAAATATTGATATGATTAACAAAGGAAAAGAATATTGCAATGATTGTGATAATATTGTTTATATTAATAAAAGTGCAGAATCAACAGGATTGCCTGAAAATTCAGTTGATATTGTATTTGCGGTCCAAAGTTTTCATTGGTTTGATAAACAAAAATTAAAACAAGAAGTAAATAAAATATTACAATCTAATGGAGATTTTGCAATAGTTTGGAATGACTGGGAAGATGAAAATAATGAATTTAGTAAGGAATACTTCAAATATATAAGCTCTTGGAATACTAAACTTACTGGTAAAACATATCAACATAAAAATGTTGATGATCGTAAAAAATTTTTCAAGAATAGTGAATATAAGACTTATATATTTATCCATTCTAAAGATTATACTATAGATATGCTAATAGGGTTATCTAAATCATTATCGTATGCTCCAAAAGAAGATAGTGAATATTATGATGAGTTTATAAATGGTATTATAACTATTTTTAATAAATATAAAAAAGATGACATCGTTCGTTTTGATTTTCATACAGAAATGTTTATAGGAAAGATTTAGGTGATGATTAATGATTGATAATGGTTATCTTTTTGCTAAAGACAATAAAAGAATATTCATAAATACAAGTTTAGGATGTGCTGGGCAATGCGCATATTGCTATTTACCAAAAATGGGATATAGTAATGGTTCAGATAATTATAGGACTATTTCAGCACAAACTATAATTGAATTTATAGAAAAAAATAAACTTGATATAAATCAAAAAACTTTAATAACACTTGGTTGTTATTCAGAGTGTTGGGATGAATATAATAAAAATGAAACAATTAGTTTAATAAAATACTTTTTAAAAAAGGGAAATCAAATTCAATTATCAACTAAGAAACAAATAATGAAAGAAGAACTTACCGAAATATTACCACTAATAAATTATTTTGGACAACTAGTTATTTTTGTTAGTTCGGCAACTATTTCTAAACATGATACCATTGAAAAAAATACTACACCTATTTCTAATAGATTTCAAAATTTTTCACTTTTTAATAGTTTAGACATACCTGTTGTTTTATATATGAAACCAGTTTTAAAAGGTATAACAATCAATGATTTAGAACTTTATAAAAAATATATTGAAAAATATAATATTAAAGATGTAGTAATCGGAAGTATATTTACAAATTACATATCCGAAGAAACTGTTCATTTTTCAAATAAAAATGAATTGTTTTATACTAAAAATAGTGATGAAGATATGATTATTTCTGAATTATCAAAAATAACAAATGTCTATAAAAGGAGTTCTGAAGTTATGTACAAATATAATGTTAGTAATCATATAGAAAAAGTAAAAAATGAAGTAGCAAAACTATTAGAGGGAGACAACTCTGGACATGGACTTTAACATATTAATAGGGTTTTATATTTATCTTTAAAATTTGCTGAAAAAGAAAATGCAAATAAATATATAGTATCATTAATAGCATTACTTCATGATGCAGATGATTATAAGTTATTTGGTATGGAAAATGCAGAGAAACTTACAAACGCCAAAATAATTATGGATGATTGCAATGTTGATAAAGCTATCCAAGAACAAGTATGTGATGCTATTAATAATATTGGATATAGCAAAAGATTAAAAGGACATAGTCCAACAACTCTTGAAGGAAAAATTGTATCAGATGTAGATATGTGTGATGCATTAGAACAAATGGTATTTTAAGAGTCTATACTTATAGTATGAAAAATGGAAAACCATTTTTTGATAGAAATATTTTCCCGATTGAAGATATGAATGCAGAAAAATATACAAGAAAATGTGCAAATAGTAGTGTATGCCATATTTTTGAAAAAATATTAAAACTTAAAGATTTAATGCTAACTGATTCTGGTAAAGAAGAATCTAAAAATAGGCATCAAATAGTTGTAGATTTTTATATCATTTGTTTAATGAAGAAAATGCTCCTGAATGGATTGAATATTTAAATAATTATCTTAAATAAGGGTATGGGAATTCACATAGTAGAATTTATGCGGGAGTATAAATTCAGTGCTGGCTAGACAAGAATATTACTCCCAAATTAAGAAAAACATAAAAAGAGGATTAAATTATTTTGATAATTTTTTCCTCTTTCTTCGATAAAATAAAAACTCACAAACAATTAAGTCCGTAAGCTATATTAAAATGGAGCAGGTACCGAGAATCGAACTCGGGCCACCAGGTCGGAAGCATGGGATTCTACCACTAAACTACACCTGCAAGTTATATAAAGTATTATACCTCACAAATTTAATATTGTCTATATATTTTTATTATTTAATTTTATGTAAAACTATTGATTATTTTTAGTTTATGAGTTATAATATAGATATTAATTTTAAGGAGGGTGTTCAATATGATGAACGCTACTGTTTGGGTCACTTTTGAAGCAATCGACAAAATTGAGTATTTCGTTGTTCACGACATGCTCACTGGTGAAAAGAAAAAAATGAAAGCATCTGATTTTCTCGGTACTGTTTTCAAAATGCCCAGTTCTTTCAACTATAAGTTGAAAAATGCGTTCCCCCATAAAAGACGGGTAGTTTATTCTGCCCCTGCATTTGAAGCTGTCACCAGATTGGTGAACTTCAACAGAGTTGATTCTTAAGCTCTGTTATACCCTAGCCAGAGGAGATGGTGAAAACCATTCTCCTCTGTTTTTTATATAAAATTTTTTACCAATATAATAAATATTTCTCCTGGTACTCCTAAAATTCCGTACTATTAATATTGTTATCCAATTTATTCCTATATGAAAATTAAAATATATCCCTATAAAATTTACTATTAAAATAAATATTATTCCTAAAATAGAATTAATCCCCAATTTCACCATTAATTTTATTGGTACTACAAATATTCTCATACAAATAAAAAGAAAACATATACAAGATATTATTATTAAAACATTCATATTTTCTTCTCCAATACTAATACTGTATGCTCTTAGTGTCCAAATATTCATGCACTTTTTCTACTCAAAGAAATAAAAAAAACGAGAAAGGATACTGCCTAGACAGTATCCATCTCGTCCAACATAATGTTAGAATGTTGATTTTAGCCACCAATATGTTCAGAAATGAGCTTCTGAATCTTGCTGTCAGATACCAGTACGTTATACTGCATATCATTGCAAAGGTAGTACTCAATCAGGGTAACAAACTTAAGAGCTCTTGCGTACTCCTGAGCCGAATCGAAACCTGCATTGATCATGTCCAGGAAATTAGGCTCAATCTCAGTTCCCAGAGTCTCAACTTTGAGATTGGCAATGCCTTTGACATCAACAGAAGAAATGAATGTACCATGTTCAGGCACTTCCCCGGTATAACCAGGAGCAACCAAATAGATACTCTTGTTTTCCTCCATTTCAATCTTTCTGTCAACCTCTGCCAGTCGGCTTTGGAAGTCCTTCAACTTGGCATTAGATGCCTCAACTGCTTTTTCTGCAGAGCTTACTTCGGAATTTGCATCCTCGAGTGCCTTTTTGGCATCATCGAAAACCTTCTGAACTTCTTTGAGAGTTTCCTTCCTGATCTCCAAAATCGAAGTTGCTTCTGCCAATTCCTGCTGCTCACTGGAGAGTCCAGAAACAATAGTATTTCTTTCTCCCTTCAGTTCTTCCAAAGAATAACCCTTTTCTTCAACAAGAGAATCAACCTGTGCACCCTTAACTGGTTCTACCACATGCTGAATCACAGCCTTCTTAGATGCTTTTGCTTTTCTTCTCATCTTTTTTTCAGCCTCCATATCATTTTCTTTTAATGCATTTTTGAGTTCACTATAAATCTTTGTGTTTGGACTAAACACTTTTTGCAGTTGTTCCAAAAATTCTTCCCGGGTAGAAAAGCTAAGCTTCCTCTTCACAAACAATTCCTGCGAAGATAAATGATCATGAATAATATCAGATACCAGTACACCATTAGCGACAGCCTTGCCATGCTGATTAAAAATAGCCATAATATTTTTTCACCTCAAATATTTTTTTACTGTGTTGTGTCGGACTAGTTGAAAAAAGGTAAAAATCAAAATTAGACCAAATGTCAACTATAATATATTATACCATCATTTCTTATTTATGTCAACGTTCAAACTAAGTCTTTCCAATTCTGTTATCTTTTCATCATATAATTGGTTTAGTTTAACTAATCTTTCATAAGATAACTTATCAATTAATTCTGGATTTCTTTCAATTTCATCTAAAATTTCATTTTTATACAAATGATTTTGAGTATCTTTTTGTAAAGACTCCATAAAATTATTTATCTTCTGTTCACTAACTTTTGTTTCTTGTCCTTCAACTAAAAGTTCTGGATGAATGAAAATTGATTTTACAAAATCTATTATTTTATCAATTATTTTCATGTCTTCTCCTTTTTGCTTTATATACATACTTATTTTTCTTCACTTTTTCCGTTTTTTACCTTTGCTATTTTTTCTTTTTTTTCTTTCTGGATTCTTTCAATTCTAGCCTTAAGTTCTTTTACATATTCTCTCTTTTTATGTGCTTTTCTTCTTTCTTCTTCTATCATATCTTGAGATATTTCATCATGTAATTCTTCTTTGTCTTCAACATCACCTTTATCATCTATTTCTTCTTGTTCTCCAGTTTCTTCTTTATTCTCTCCTTCTTGTTCTTCACCATCTTTTTTATTTGGAACTTGCACTCGTTCACTACTAATATCAGCATAAGAATCAATAAATGAATCATCATCAAAAGCAAGTTCCTCCTCAGTTGGAGGAGCAATACCTACCTGTGTTTGTCTTATTAATGTTTTGGTTTTTCTTATTAAGTTTCTACAATAATTCTCAAAATTCTCTATGTGATTAGCTGCTTCAACTCCATCTAAACCAATAGCATCATTTCTTGCTAATTTTCTTACTTGATCAATCTGTTCATTTTTTACAATAAATATTCTTGCATTTACTGCATTAAAATTTTCTAAAATTGATACATTTGCATTCTCTATTTTAAATATAACATATCCTGCATATAAATCCTTACCAATCTCACATTCTAATATATCATAATCAGGATTATCTCTTTTTAATGATCTAACAAGTCTTTTAAAACCTTCCATTTTTTTACTTACTGGCATCACATAATTGCTACGACTTTGTTTTAAATTTTGTGGCTTATCATCAAAAAAATCCTTTCTTTCTTTTTCAGGTCTAAATATTCCATCATCAGAAAACTTAACATTTAAAGAATCCATCAAATCTTCAAAACTATCAAACCTTTTATCATCAAAATTCTTCTTTAAATCCATATATTTAATAAAATCTTCATACTTTTCTTTTATTTCTTGATATTCAATTGTATTTTCAAGTGATTTTAATCTTAAAGCTTTTTCATATACTTCTTTTACTTTTTCAAAATCACCTTGTACTTTATAACTTGCTGCTAAACTTTCAAATACTTTAAATACTTTAGGATTTGTAAATTTTATACTACCTTTATTTGTTGATAAAAAGCGTATAACAGATGCATTAATTAAATTTTGATATTGCTCAATGTCTAAATACATATTTTGAGATTGCATAATTAATAAATTCATTATATCATCTCTATTTATATCATCCGCATCAGCAACTTTCTTTGCTATAATTTTAGATATATATTCACTTGTCATTCCTTTTGTTGAAGTTCCTGGATTTCCTAAAATTGAAGCATATATTGTTGCAATTTCATTTTCCATATTGTCTTTATCTTTTTGTGTTGTCATATTACTTTCTCTTATATCTTCTGCCATTAATTGCAAGGTTTCATTTATTGGTTCATATTTTGAAACTTCTTGATAATTTTCTAATAATGGTGCCATTAGCTTTTTTAAATCTCTTAATTGAATTTTTTTACCACTTGCTTTTTTATTTTGAATTAACATATTATATTGTCTTTTTATGTTTGATGCTTTTGATTTTTTTTGTTTTTCATTTAATTTTTCTTCTGTTGCTAAATCTTTTCCAAAAACAAATTCATTTATTAGATCAATTAATTCAGGTATTTTCATATATTTAATATTGTATAATGAATACAAAACATTATACAAACTCCTTTCTTTTTTCTCCATCTATTTATTTTGTAAAGAGTATGCTTATTAACAAGCATACTCTTTTTAGTTAGTTTGAATCAAATCTTACTTAATTTGATTCAGAGATTTTTGCAAAGCTCTCCATCTTTCATCAGAAACTACTAATTCGAGTGGAATTAAATCCCAATCAATTTTGCATTTTTTGATTTTAGATTTCAATTCTTCTTTAAGCTCTACACAAATTTTTTCTGCTTCAAACCGTTCAATGCTCACTCCATTAACTACAACAATGTCTCCTGCTTTGACTAATGCATTTTCTAATTCAGGTAGTACTTCTTCAATTTGTTTTTTCAGTGCCTCTTTCATTATCTTTGCATCTCCTTATAACTACTTAAAATTGCTTTAAGCGATATATATATTATATCATACCAAAAAAATATTATCAACTTATTAATTAGTAATAAATTTTATAACCTTTTTCTACATTTTTCATAATATAAACCAATGAGATGCAAGTTAAGTATGGCAGACTTAAAAAAATCAATTTTTTCCATAATAAAAACCTCCGTATTCTTTTTCATGAATACTAGAGGTTCTTGATTTATCGATATTACAATTTTCTGTATGTGGCTTCCCTTAAGGTTTTTAAATTTTACGCACTCTTAAGTTCAAGCCTTAATTTATCACTAATCATTGCTATAAACTCAGAATTAGTAGGCTTTCCTTTGGCTGCTGAAATTGTGTATCCAAATATGTTTTCTACTGTCTTTTGTTCTCCTCTTCCCCATGCTACTTCTATTGCGTGACGTATTGCTCTTTCTACTCGTGATGGAGTTGTGTGAAATTTATTGGCTATTTGTGGATATAAACATTTTGTAATTTGATTTATAACATCAATATCATTTATAACCATAATAATTGCTTCTCTTAAATATTGATAACCTTTTATATGTGCTGGCACTCCAACTTCATGTATAACATTTGTAACTAATGCTTCAATATTTTCTTCTTTATTGGCTGAGTTGTTTGGAATATCAATATATTGTGGTTTACTTATTCCTATTTCTCTTGAAATAAAATTATTGTTTTGTGATGATGGTTTGTAATTTTTTAGTTCTCTTATTCTTGTTATAAGCAAATCTATATCAAATGGTTTTACAACATAATATTCAGCTCCAAGTTCAATTGCTCTTTGGGTTACTTTGTCTTGTCCAACTGCTGATAGCATTATGCAAATAGGCTTTTTGTTTAATTTTATCATGTTCATTTGTTCTAAAACCCCTATTCCATCTAAATGTGGCATTATTACATCTAATAATAATACGTCTGGCATTAGACTAGATACCATATCTAAAGCTTCATTTCCATCTTTTGCTCTTCCTACAACTACCATATCTTCTTGATTTTTTAAATATGTTGCTAATGTTGTACTAAATTCTTGATTATCATCTGCTATTAAAACTGTGATTTTTTCTCTCATGTTTTTTCCTCCTATTTTTCAATTGTAAAAAACTTACATTTTGGATTATATTATATTGAATTTAAGATTACAATATATTTTTGGAAGTTTTTGACATTTCAATCACTTATTTACTACTATATTTACTATTTTTCGACACAATTCGACAATTCTTATTTTATTGATTTTTTGTTCTTCGATGTTTTTCAAAAAAATATCCTTTTTCTCTTTTTCCATTTCAATTTTTATTCTTATATTTTCTGAATAATCAATATTTATGATATTTATATCATTACTTTTGCAATAATATTTAAAATTTTCTAAATTAGAATAATCTGTTTCTAGTTCAATTTCAAAACCATCTTTTTGAAATAATAATTCACTTTTTTGAATAGCTTTTTTCGTTGCATCAGAATATGCTCTAACTAACCCACCTGTTCCAAGTAAAATTCCACCAAAATATCTTGTTACAATAACTATTATATTACATAAATTACTCCCTTGTAATATATTTAGCATAGGTGCTCCAGCTGTTCCTGATGGTTCTCCATCATCACTTGATTTTTCAATTATTCTATCTTCTTCTACAATTCTATAAGCTATGCAGTGATGTTTTGCATCATAATATTTCTTTTTTATTTCTTTTATTTTGTTTTCTGCTTCTTCTACATTTTTTACTGGATAAATGTCTGCTATAAATTTTGATTTTTTTTCAATAATTTCTGTTGTTTCATTTTTTGATATTGTATAAAATTCTTTCATTCTTCTAAATCTCCAACATGCATTCCTGCAGTATAACCTGTTGAATATGCTATTTGTAAATTAAATCCTCCTGTATATGAATCTACATCTATTATTTCTCCTGCAAAATATAACCCTTTTACTAATTTTGATTCCATTGTTTTTGGATTTATTTCTTTTATATTTATTCCCCCACTTGTTATAATTGCTTCTTCTACTGGTCTAAAGTCTTTTATTGTAAGTTCGAATTTTTTTAATACTTTTACTAAATTTCTTCTTTCTTCTTTTGTTATCTCATTAACTCTTTTTTCTTCATTTATTTTTGTTTTTTCAATTACAATTGGAATCATTTTTTGTGGTAATAATTTGTCTAATGCATGCTTAAATTGTTTATTTTTAAATTCTTTAAAATCTCTTAATATTCTTTCATCTAATTGTTCTTCTGTTAATGCTGGTTTTAAATCTATTTGTAATTTTATTTTTTGCTCTTTCATTAGATTATCTATTTCTTTATATCTTACCAAATGTGCTGAACCACTTAAAATTGTAGGTCCTGAAATTCCAAAATGAGTGAATATCATTTCTCCAAAATCTTCATATATTAACTTATTTTTTGATTCATCAATAATTTTTATTCCAACATTTCTTAAACTTAAACCTTGCATTTCTTTACATTCATTCTTCTCATATATTACCAAAGGAACTAGTGATGGTCTTATTTCTGTTACTTTATGTCCTATATTTTTGGCTATTAAATATCCATCTCCTGTTGATCCTGTTAATGGATAACTTTTTCCCCCTGTTGCTAGTATTATTTTATCTGTTTGAATTATTTCTTTCTCTGTCCTTACTCCTAATACTTCACCATTTTGTACTAAAATTTTTTGAACTCTTGTATTAAATAATTTTTTTATTTTTAATTCATTTATTTTTGATTTGAAACAATTTAATACATCTATAGATTTATCTGTAACTGGAAAAATTCTGTTTCCTCTTTCTTCTTTTACTTCAAGTCCTTGATTTTTTAGAAAGTCTATTATATCTGTATTTGTGTAATTTTGAAATGCACTATATAAAAATTGCCCATTACCTGGAGTATTTTTTATAAATTCACTCATATATAATGAACTTGTTATATTACATCTACCTTTTCCTGTTATTAATAATTTTTTTCCAAAATCTGAATTTTTTTCTATTATTGTTACATTATTTCCATATTCGGCTGCTGTTATTGCTGCCATCATTCCGGCAGGTCCGCCACCTATTACAATTACATTTGCCATATTTTTTTCGTTAGACTTTTTCTAACTTCCTCCGTTCCTTATTTTTCATTATTATATTAACAAATTTTTGATAAAAAATCAAATAATTTACAAAAATATCTTGACAAATTTGTAAAAACATACTAAAATAATTAATGTGTTCACAAATGGACTAAACAATGGTGGATGTAGCGTAGTTGGTTAACGCGCCAGTTTGTGGCACTGGAGACCGTGGGTTCGAGTCCCATCTTCCACCCCATATAATACCTTATATGGTTGTTTATAATTTTATACATTGGGCTGTAGCCAAGCGGTAAGGCATTAGACTTTGACTCTAACATGCGCTAGTTCGAATCTAGCCAGCCCAACCAAAATAACGAGATATGTTAATATCTTGTTTATTTTTTATATGTAAAAAGGAACTATTTTCATAGCTCCTTTTCTTTATCTATCTATCGCTTTATTTTCAACTTCATTTTGAACTTTTTCAATAAATTCGTCAATTGTCATCTCACCTAAATTAGCTCCATTTTTTCTTGCACGAACAGTTACAACTTTACTTTCTTGTTCATTTGCACCTATAACTAACATATATGGAACTTTTTCAAGTTGAGCTTTTCTGATTTTATATCCAATTTTTTCATTTGAATCATCTAATTCAACTCTTATTCTCTTAGCTCTTAATTTTGCTTTTAATTCTGTACAATAATCAATTTGAGCATCTGTAATAGGTAATATTTTTGCTTGTATTGGTGATAACCATAATGGGAATGCACCTTTTGTTTCTTCAATTAAGAATGATATAAATCTATCTGAAGATCCAAGTATTGCTCTGTGTATTACTACTGGTCTATGTTCTTTATTATCTTCACCAACATATGTTAAATCAAATCTTTCTGGTAATGCAAAATCTAATTGACATGTTGGTATTGTGACATCATGATTTAATGCTGTTTTGATTTGAATATCAATCTTTGGTCCGTAGAATGCAGCTTCTCCTTCTGCTTCATAGAAATCTATATTCATTTCTTTTAATATTGCTCTTAATTGTGATTCTGCTGTTTCCCACATTTCATCATTATCTATATATTTTGCTTTATTGTTTTTATCTCTTAATGATAATCTGTATTTAAATGAATCTGCTGAAAATCCGAAGTCTTTTTGATATACTTCTTTTATTAATTTTAATACATTTCCTACTTCTTCTTTTATTTGATCTGGTCTTACAAATAAGTGTGCATCATTTTGACACATTTGTCTAACTCTTTCAAGTCCGCAAACAGCACCACTATTTTCATATCTAAAATCATTTGCTAATTCACCTATTTTTATTGGTAAATCTTTGTATGAACGTTGTTTACTTTTATATACTAACATATGATGTGGACAGTTCATTGGTCTTAATACCATTTCTTCATTATCTAATTTCATTGCAGGAAACATGTCATCTTTATAATGATCCCAATGTCCACTTGTTTTATATAATTGAACATTTGCAAGTGATGGTGTATATACATGACTATATCCTAAATCTATTTCTTTATCTTGTATATATCTTTCTAATATTCTTCTTATTGTTGCTCCATTTGGCAAATACATTGGAAGTCCTGAACCAACTAATTCGTGTGTCATAAATAATTCAAGTTCTTTTCCTATTTTTCTATGATCTCTTTGTTTTGCTTCTTCTAATAATCTTAGATGTTCTTCAAGTTGACTTGCTTTTAGGAATGATACTCCATATATTCTTTGCATTGAGTCATTTTCTTGATTTCCTTTCCAATATGCAGCAGATGTTGTTAATAATTTTATTGCTTTTATTTTTCCTGTTCTATTTATATGTGGTCCTGCACATAAATCTATAAATTCTCCTTGTTTAAAGAATGATATTGTTTCACCTTCTGGAAGTTCTTTTATTAATTGAACTTTATATGGTTCTTCTTTTTCTTCCATTAACTTGATTGCTTCTTCTCTTGATAATACACTTCTTTCTAATGGTAAATCTTCTTTAACTATTTTTTTCATTTCTTCTTCTATTTTGGCTATATCTTCTTCTGTGAATGGCTTTTCTACTCTAAAATCATAGTAAAATCCATTTTCAATTGCTGGTCCTATTCCTAGCTTTGTGTTTGGATATAATCTTTTTACTGCTTGTGCTAATATATGTGATGTTGTATGCCAAATTGTCTTTTGTAATTCTTCATTTCCTTCTTCCATATCTAAAATTTGTCCATCTTTTTGTATTGTTCTAATCATAATTATACCTCCTTATATTTTGGATTTACCTTATTTTATAAATAAAAAAACACTCCTATAGATATTTCTATCTATAGGAGTGCTTATATTACACGGTTCCATCCTATTTTTAACTTACTGATAGATTATAACGTATCTTATACGTCTAACTTATTCGTTAGAAAGCTAAAGAGTTAGTTTTTCAAATATGTTTTCCACAATTAGTTCTCAGCCTGTGACTAATTTTCTCTGTTGATAACCTTTATTTTACTTTTCTCTTAATCTTAAATATCACTATTTTTCTTTATTACTACAAATGAACTAATTCCTACTATTGCTAATGCTACTATTGCTACTATTGTTCCTGTACTATCTTCTATACCTGTATGTGGTAATGATGTATTTGTTGTTTTTGTTATTTTTACAGTTGTTGTAGTAGTCTTTGGGATTTCTAATGTAGTACTTGTGCTTGGTGTAGTTGTTGTTGTAGTTGGTGCAGTTGTTGATGTTGATTCTGTTGGTAAATCTGTTGGTGTTAAAATATCAAAATCATCATCAGCATATGCTATATTTGATATTGCTAATGCAATCATTGTAATTCCTATTATTAATGTTAATTTAAAAAATCTTTTCATATTATTTACCTCTTCTAATTTATTATTTAATAACTCAATATTATTTATACCATATTATTTTATTTTTTTCAATACATTTTTCAAAAAAAATATATTTTTTTACATTTTTATTTGTTATACTTTTTCTTTAAATATATCATTTACAATTCTTGAGAATTCTTCTTCCTTCTTAGTTAACTCTATTTTTATGTTTCCTTTTTTGCTTTGAGTATATAATTCTTTTTCATTCAAATATTCTTCTAAATATTTTGCAACTGTTTTTCCTGTATTTATTAATTCTACATCATATTTTAGTTCATCTCTTATAACTTGTTCATATATTGGAAAATGTGTACAGCCTAAAATAATCTTATTTATCTTCTTTTCTTTAAATGATTTCATATATTCTTTAATTGCATTTCTTCCTTCTATTCCTGTTGCTCTTCCTTCTTCAGCAATCGTTGCAAGCATCGGACATGCTTTATTTATTACATTAATATTAGAAATATTTTTTCTCAATTGTCTTTCCCATTCGCCACTTCTTATTGTTCCTTCTGTTGCAATTACACCTACTTCTTTGTACTCTTTTTCTTTAATATATTCTACTGTTGGTTTTATAATTCCTATTATTGGTATTTCAAATTTTTGTTGTAATATATCTATTGCTTGACTTGTTGCAGTTCCACAAGCTATTACTATTATTTTTACATTTTTCTTTATTAAATATTCTACATTTTGAATTGCAAATTTTATTATTTCTTCTCTATTTTTTTCTCCATATGGAAAGTTTTTGGTATCTCCTAAATATATATAATTTTCATTAGGCAATCTTTTTTGAATCTCTTTTAATATTGTTATTCCTCCAACTCCAGAATCAAAAATTCCTATTGGTCTATTATCCATTTTCTTTTTCCTCTCTTATTATTTTGTAACTGTATTATTATATAATATATTTATGTTTTTGACTAGTTATTATTGTCAATTATTTTATTTTTTCATATTATACATTAATAGGCTTTGCCTAAATTTTATTAAAGGAGTTTATTTATGGAAATGGATGAAAGAAAATCTGAGCCAATGTGTCCTATAGTTGATATTGATGGATTTATTGCTGATGGAAAGCAATTTGATTTAGATATTACTTTGGCTAATGATCATAGAGATGTTATTTATGGTATTGTTAGAGATTGTTTCAAAGAGCCTGTAAGCGATGCTGTTGTTAAATTAGTTGAAATAGAATATAAATGTGGTAAAAAAGAATTAAAACCTGTTTCCCATACATTTACAGATGAAGATGGTGAATTTGTTTTTGGTCCTCTTTGCCCTGGTAAAAAATATGCTGTACAAATTTGGGCTAATCAAGTAAAACACATAAAAATTTGTGCAAAATGTCATCATGAAGGAAAATGCTTAAAAGGTGTTGATTTAGATTGTGATAAAAAAGATTTTCCACATTGTGATAGATGTTTAAAAGATGAATTAGAGGTATCAGATTCTGAATAATTTTTGAGGTTACTTTTGTAGCCTCTGTTTAATTTTATGAATTTTGTTCATAATTATTTTATGGAGGTCTATATATGAAAAAAAAATCTCATTTGTTTAGAAATATTATATTATTCATAATTTCAGCTATCTTTCTATTAAGTTTTTCTTATTATATATATACTACATATAGTAATATTGAAATGTCATCAGAATATGATATCTCAAAAATTAGTACTTCTAATAATTCGGTTTCAACTACTACAAATTTAGACATTTCAAATATGTTAGAAGATGTTTCTAATTGTGTTGTTGGTATATCAAAAATAAAATCTCATTCTACATCTATTTTTTCAACAAGTTCTTTAAATGATTTAGGGATTGGTACTGGAATAATTGTTTCAAATAATGGATATATTTTAAGTAATTGTCATGTTACTGGTGAAAAATTTAGTACATGTTATGTTACATTAGAAAATGGTAACACATATGATGCAACTGTTTTGTGGTGTAATTCAGAGTTAGATTTATCTGTTTCAAAAATAAATACCTCCGGTCTAAATTATGTAAAATTTGGAGACTCTTCCAAAATTAAATCTGGTGAAACTGTTTATGCCATTGGCAACCCTATTGGATATGAATTTAGAAGGACTATAACATCTGGAATAATTAGTGCTATAAATAGAACTATAAAAATTGAAGAAAATAATTCTGTATCATATATGACTGATTTGATTCAGACTGATGCTTCTATTAACCCTGGAAATAGTGGTGGACCTTTAATTCTTTCTACAGGAGAAGTTATCGGAGTAAATAGTGTAAAAATTACATCTGCAGAAGGTATTGGTTTTGCCATTCCTATTAATGTTGTAAAACCTGTAATTGAAAAAATTGTATCAACTGGAGCTTTTGATGAGGCTTATCTGGGAATTTATGCTTATGATAAAGAAACTACTCCATATTTTTCTTCTACAAATGTTCCAAATGGAATTTATATAGCACATATTAATAAAGATAGTCCTGCTTATTCTAGTGGAATAAAAATTGGAGACATTATTACTTCCATTGATGATAAGACTTTTAATAATATGATTGAATTAAGAGAATATATTTTTACTAAAAGTCCTGGTGATAATATTACTATTAATATTAGTAGAGGTTATATAACTAAATCTTTTAATATTACATTATCAAAAAAGTAGGCTTTCGCCTACTTTTTTAGTTCTTTATTTCTAATAATTTTTCTTTCAATTTATTTTCAATTTCTTCAAGTTGAACTTCTGCCTCTTGTCTTTTTACTCTTCCATTTTCGTGAATTTCTATAACTTTATCTAATGTATCTATAATATCTTGATTTGTTTTTTGTAATGTTTGAACATCTACAACAGCTTTTTCAGATTCTTCTGCAATTTCAATTGTTCCTTGTTTTAATAATTCACTATTTTTTGTAAGCATATCATTTGTCATTTGTGTAACTTGTTTTTGTGCTCCTAATGCATTTCTTGCATTTGTTATTCCTAATGCTATAACAATTTGATTTTTCCAAAGTGGAATTGTATTTATTAATGAACTTTGTATTTTTTCAACTAATTCACTATCATTGTTTTGAATTAATCTAATTTGTGGTGCCATTTGAATTGATATAATTCTTGTTGTTTTTAAATCATATATTCTTTTTTCAAATCTATTTATTATTGCTACCATATCATTTACAGCTTGTGCATCTGTTTGTTCTTTTGTTTCTTCTGCTATTTTTTGTAATTCTGGTAATGTAACTGTTTTCAATTCTTCTAATTTCTTTTCACCAGCAATTATATATAATGATAATTCTTTAAAATATTGTAAATTTTTATCATACATTGTATCAAATATTGCAATATCTTTCATCATTTGAAGTTTATGTGTTTCTAATGATTTTTCTATTTTAGCTATATTATTTTCTACTTTGTCATATTTTGCTATTAATTTTTCGACTTGTTTTTTTGCAGAATTGAATATTCCTAATATTCCCTTTTTCTCTTCAACTGGAACATCTGCATTAAATTCTTTTATTTCTGTTACTAATCCTGATAGTAAATCTCCAACTTCTCCAGAACTTTTTGTTCTAACATCATTTAAAACACTATCTGAGAATTTTGAGATATTACTTTGTGCACTTGAACCAAATTGTAATATTTGGGCAGTATTTTTTACATCAACTTTACTAATAAATTCATCTATTGCAGATTTTTCCTCTGGTGTTAAAGCATCATAATTTAATGATTTTTCCACAACAGCTTCATCAACTTTTTTATCTGTTTGTAATGCTAATTCGATATCTTTTGTATCTACATTTTTAGCAACTTCTAATTTTATTTCTTCTTCCATTTTATTTTCTCCAATCTTTTTTATAATTATATTTAAAATTTTATAAACTATTTATTTCCTAAATATGAAATTAATTGTTCATATACATTCATTTTTAGGCTTGATACTGTACTTATTATGCTTTGTGGTATTCCTTTTACATTTACTTGTGTTACATCATAATTTCCACCTGTTACACCTGTTCTAAATCCATATTTTGACCATGCAATTTGTTGTATCTCTTTATCTTCATAAGCTTCATAATACTCATCTCCTGCTTCATCAAATGATGCTATACAATGTGAGTTCCATATTGTTGGTGTTGGATATAATATTCTCATCTTGTCTTTTACTTGTTCCCATCCATCTGGATTTGAATTTGCAAAGTCTATTACACTTTTTTCATAATCAACAATCATTGGCTTTCCTCCAACTCCTGTTTTTAAGTATAATTCAAATAAATCTGCTGGTGTATTGTTCATATATCCTGATTTTGTGTAAAATTCTTTTAGTTTGGGTAAATTTTCTGCAACTGCTTCATCTGTTATTTCTCCATCACACATAATTGAAAGTAATAATCCATAATATGTTGCACCAGGTGATGATGTAACTGGATCTGTTGAGTCTATATTTATACTTCCATATAACATATCTACTCCAATGTCTTTCCATTTCTTTCCTTCAAGTATATATGATATTAATTTTGGCATATCTGTTATATAATATACCCCATCTTTTTCTGTTACTATTTTTTGTTCTATTAATGCATCTACAACTGTATCCCAACTATATATTACAATTGGAGTATTTAATGTTAATCCACCTTTTTGAACTGTATATCTTGCTGATTCTCCTTTTGTTGTATCTGGTGCTAATTTATAATAATCATAAAATCTTTGATCAGAACAGAACATTACATCATATTTTGTTCCATCTTCTCTTACTAATGGATTTTTAATTAGTTTTCCATTACTCCATGAATCATATATAACATTTAGTCCATATTTCTTTTTCATTATTTTATTGACTTCTTCATCTGCTAAGAAATTTTCTTTTCCTCCACCTGTTGCAACATATACTGTTTTTAAGTTTGATTCCATAATTGATTCTCCATTTGTTGAAAAGAATTTTATTCCTATTATAATTAAGACCAATATTACTAAAATTCCAAATCCTATCCAGACTTCTTTTCTTCCTCTCATATTTTTTATCTTCCTTTCTTTAGGCTTTAATTATCTATATTTAAACTTACTTCCTATTTTTTTATATTTATATCTCCTAAAAATCCATCAGATTTTAACATTTCTTCAAATACTTTTAATTCTGCATCTGTATCTATAATCTCTGCTTGATACATATTATTTAATTGTTCATGAAAAGCTTCTTTTATTTTTGCAATCATATCTCTTACAGACTTCATAAATTTTTGACTTTCTTCTGAATTTAATTTTTGATTTTCAATTTCATCATATCTTTGCAATATTTTTATTGTTACTGGTAAGTAATAATTTATAAAATTATTTACTTGTGATAGTTTTCCTGGATTTTTTGATAAAGTATCAATTATCTTATTTGATGTATTACAAATATCTTGGACATTTGCAATTAATTCTCTGTCTTCTAATTGTTTTGAAATATCAAAAATTTGCGTTGTTTGTGATTTTGCATTTTTTAGTATTTCATATAAATTAGTATTTTTAGTTGAATAATCAATTTTACTTCTATCTTTAAATATTAAGGTTCCGGCTCCATATGCCACTGCACTTATTGCTAATGATGGTACTAATTGAACTCCAAGAGCTAAATATGGTACTGCAAAAAATGTTCCACCTAATATTGCAGAAAAAATATATTCTTTTTTCATTATGTTTTCCTTTCTTTCTAGTTATATCCCCTTACTTGTTTAAATGCTTCTAATAAATTTGTTCTTCCATCAAATACTTTTGCATTTGTTAAATTTGCTATATCTTCTAATTGTGTTTTATCTGCTGATCCAAACATTATGCTAAATATTGGTATATCTTTATTTATTTGTCTATATACTGATTGAAGTTGGGTTAATCTATTATAATTTGATTCACCATCTGTCATTAATACTACTGATGTATTATACTTTTCTAAGTTTTCTTTATTTAATATATTTAATCCTTCAATTGCTGGTATATATATATCTGTTCCACCATTTACTTTTGTTGATGTTATTTGATTTATTAATTCTTCTGTTTTAGTTCCATCTTCTGTTGTATATTCTCCAAGTATTTCATGATTAAATGGTATTATTGTTATTTTGTCTTTATTTGAAAATTGTAATAAATCTTTTGATGCTTCTTCTTCATTTAAGATATATTGCATTGCTTCTATTAATTGTTTGCTTCCACTTCCATACATACTTCCTGAATAATCTAAACAAAATACAATATTTATTGGTTTTCTTAATTCTGTTTGATATATTCCTAGTGCTGTTTTTATTACTGCTGTACTTGGATATTTTACTGGCACAATATATTTTGTTGTATCTATTCCCCAGTTTGGATTAAATACTGTTTTATCTGCATTTTCATTTATTCCACCAAACCAAACTCTTCTTCCTGTTTTCACTAATTCAGCTTGTCCTTCATTACTTAATATATAATTTTGTATTTCTTTAAATTCTTCTAATTTAGTATCATCTTTATTGTCTATATATGCAAATGGTGAATCTGATATTGAAACTCCATCTTTAGTATATATTGCATATAATGGTTCTTCTCCTTTTTGTTCTAGCTGTTTATTCATATTTATTAATGATGTTTCATAAGTTATTAATGCTTCATAATCACCTTTAAAAAACATTTCTTGTAAAAATTCATCATCTCCTGATGATCTTTTTACTCCTGAATATAATTGAATTAACTGATCTTTTAATTCTTCATTTTGTAAGTTTTCTTCTGTTAATATTTCAGGATTTCCTGCAAGTGTTGTTAAAAATCCTAAATATGCTGTTGCTCCTGTATTTGTTTGAGTTGGTGATGACATATTGAATTTTAGTTTTCCTTGTTTTATTGCCTCTAATATGTCTTTCATATAAACATCTTTTCCTATAAATCCTAATTCTTCAGCTTTTGATTTTTTTATTCCAAATACTACTGGATTTATACTTGTTGATTTTGAATTTGTTGTTTTTATTTTGCTATCTAGCATATATAACCATATTGAATTTGAACACCATACTGCATCATATTTTTCACCATTATTAAGTTTTGACATTATTTCAATTGTTCCTGCATAATCTATGCTTACATCTATATTATTCTTTTTTGCATAATTTTGTATGATTTCTTCTATGTCTTTGTTTTCTGTACTTGATATTATTTTAAATGTATTATCTGAATTCGTTTTCTCTGTGTTTTTTATTGTTGTACCTAATTCTTCCCTCATACCTTCAAAAAAACATATCATAATAATAAAAATAATAAAAATTAAAATAATAGATTTCTTTTGTTTTTTCTCCATATTTTCTCCCCTTTCTTACATATACAACTTTATCATTAATCTCTTAATTTTTCAATAGAAAAAAACTAATAGGCAAAAATTAATAAAACTTTTGCCTATTAGTTATATTTTTACTTTAATTTACTTTTGAAAAATTTTGCTATATTACCACTCATAAAAAATACTATAGCAACTATAACCAATGCTACAATAATATCCCAAAACAAACTTCCTGTTGTAATTTTGATTTTTCTAGGAATACTGTAAAAAAGGAGCATTGTTGTAATAAAGCATATCTCTTCAGATACATTTGAGTCTGAAAAAATCACATACCAAAAATTATTTTTAGAAAATGTTTCTATATCTGTTTTCTTTATTTTTCGAACAATTCTAATAATGATAATAATTGCTAATACTATTAATGCTATTAATACATTAATAATTCTAGGAAAAGTCCCTAAAAGTGTTATTATTGCTAAAACAATACCTGTTATTGTTAAAATTTTTTCAACATTTGTCGTTTTACATAATTCAATAATCCGTTTTTCAAAATCTTTCATAATTTGCCTCCCATAACATTTGTTGGTGTATATTCGTTCTATATGTCAACTCCAAATAGGAGATAAAAAAGTTAATGTTTGTATTTTATCATTTTGCATTGATTTTGTCAATTAATCCACATGATTCTTTGCCTTCACCACAATATTTATCTGTTATACATGTTGGACCAAGTCCTTTTCCTATTAATGGTGCTACATATTTTACTTGTCTTACCATTTCTTGTGTAATAAATCTAATTTGCCATTGTGCCTTATTACAACAACGCATTCTTGAAACCCATTGTAAATTTCTAGCATTCATTGTTGTTATAACATTTAACATTTGTGCCCCAATATAAAAATATATTAAATCTTCTTCTGCAATTCCTTGTTCTTTAAATTCATCAAACATTTTTATATTTTCATTAACAGCTTTTTGATATACATCATTTGCGTTTTTCTTTATTGTTTCTGGTGTTATATAATTTTTCATATCCCATAATGGTACAAATTCTGGTATTAGCAATGGATGCATTCTATGTCTTGTTAAATGTGTTAATATTGATAATGAAATTGGAATTTGAAAACTAAAACTTACTTGTTCTAATTCTCTTTTTTCTTCTTTATGAAGAATATTTTGCATCATTTTTTCTTTTGCATTTTCATCTTTTTCTTCTAATTCTTTTAATATCTCATCAGCCATTTTTTCTGAACATTGATAATGATACATTATATTACTTTTTAGTACAACATCATCTGCATTTGGTGTATAACTTAAAAGTTCTGGCTTTTCTAATATTTTTATTTCTGGTTTTTTAATCATTTTTTCTAAATATTCAAATTGATTATCACTATTCATTTTTGAATTTTCTATACATTCTGTTAAATATGGTACTTTTTCTTTTATAATTTCATATAAGATTTTTCCAAATTCATTTAATTCCTGTATTCTACTTAATCTTCCATATATAAAAGATTCAACCATCTTTTCTAATTCTCTTGCATCTAATCCCATTATTATATTACTATGAAAACAATATGGTAATATAAATCTTGCATCTTCTACGTCAATTCCTTTGTCTACTAATTCGCCATATGTATTAAATAAATATTGCATATGTTTTTGGTATTTCTCTTTTAATTGTTCATTTTGTGGATGTATATTTAAATTTGAATCTCTAAATTCTGGTGTATAAAATCCAGCAGTACGAAAATCTACTTCTCTTCTAGATTTTATTGTAAATGAAGTTAATCTATTTCCAATAATTGTTTGTTCAATAATTGGCGTTACATCTGATATGGCAAATACTAAATAATCATGTTCAATAATTGATTTGTGCCCCATTGAAATAATTCTTTTTATTAATTTTAAATTTTTTTCATAGTCATTACAATTTTCTAATACTTCGAAAACATTTCCTTTAAATCTTGATAATTTTCCTGCTGCAGCTACTTTTTGAATTCTTTTTTCTAATTCTTCTTTTTCACAACTACATAATAATTCTACCTTCATTTTATACCTCTTTTTTTATAATATTTTATCTTTTTAAATATATCATAATGATTTTTTATTTTCAATAATTTTAAATTTTTTTAATTTAGGTATTACATTTCAAAATTTTTTATGCTATAATAGCGCCTGCGAGTAGCTAAGATATATAGCGGAAATCCAGCAAATTGGATTTTCGCTTTTTTTATGTGCTAGTAATGATCTCTGAACTTCCTAGTATATAAGAGCTACAATAATATTTTATAAAAGGAGGACGTTATGGAAAACGTTAAACAAAACAAAATGGCTGACATGCCAATGAAAAAACTTTTCTGGAAAATGGGATTACCTATGATTATTTCCATGGTTCTACAAGCATTATACAATGTTGTAGATAGCATATTTGTTACAAACATGGGTGAACAAGGTGCTATTGCAAATCAAGCTTTAACATTAGCATTTCCTATTCAAATTTTAATTATTGCTATTGGTGTTGGTACAGGAATTGGGCTAAACACATTACTTTCTAAAAATCTAGGAGAAAATAATAAAGAACAAGTAAATAATGTTGCTGGTAATGGTATTTTTATTAGTATTTGCATTTTTATATTATTCTTTTTATTTGGAATGTTTGGATCAAAATGGTTCATTTCTTTATTTTCTGCTGGTAATGAAGAAATAATTTCTATGGGAACAACGTATTTAAAAATTTGCTGTTGTTTTTCACTAGGTTCTATTGCATATACAGCATATGAAAGATTTTTACAAGCAACTGGTAAAACTAATTTATCTGCAATAGCACAAATATCTGGTGCAATTGCAAATATTGTATTAGATTATATTTTTATTTTTCCATTAAATATGGGTGTTGCTGGTGCTGCTTGGGCAACAGTAATTGGACAATTTTTATCTTTATTTGTCGCAATAATATTTCATTACACTGTAAATAAGGAAATTGATAAAAATTTAAAATACATAAAACCTGATTTAGGTTTAATAAAAGGAATTTATAGTATAGGCCTTTCTGCTGCAATTATGCAATCATTACTTTCTGTTATGATGGCTGGAATGAATGCTATACTAGGAACAGCAAAAGCCGATCCAACAATATTAGTAGGATCTTTTGGTATATATTATAAAATTCAAAATATTGCTGTGCTTGCATGTTTTGGATTATCTAATACTATTATTACAATATTATCATTTAATTATGGTATGAAAGATAAAAAAAGAGCTGATGATTGTATTAAATATGGAATTATAGATACTGCAATTGTCACTTTAATAATTACTGCATTATTTGAAATCTTTGCTAATCCATTATCAAAATTATTTGGATTATCTGGTGGGTCTACAACTCAAATTATTGATGTTTGTTCAACAGCACTTAGAATTTCAAGTATTGGATTTGTATTTATGGGATTTTCCATTGCTGTTCAAGGTATTTTACAAGCTCTTAGATATGCTGGTAAACCTCTTATAATTTCATTATTAAGATTAGTTATATTTGTATTCCCTATCGCATATTTATTTACATTATCTGATAATGTTATAAATTTAGTTTGGTGGACATTCCCTATTTCTGAAATTCTTACTGCTATAATTTCAGCTTTCATATTGAAAAATGCTTACAAACAAAAAATTGCAGTTTTAGAACCTACTGTTTACAAAGATAATCTAGTTATTTCAATATCTCGTGAACATGGTACAAATGGTAAAGAAATTGCAAGAAATGTTGCAAAACAACTTGGAATTGCATTTTATGGAAAAGAAGAAATTAAAGATTTTGCAATTAAACATTCTTTAGTAGAAAATTATAATGATACTGATAAATTATATAATGATTTCTTATCATTAGAAGCAAATGGTGATTCTATTATCAAACAAGCTAATGTTATAAAAGAAATTGCTAATACTGAAAATTGTGTAATTGTTGGAAGATCTGCTGATTATATTTTAAGAGATAACAAGAATTTAATTAAAATATTTCTTTATGCTCCTGAACAATACAAAATAGAGACTATAAAAAGACTTTATAATGATAATGATTCAACAGCAAAATCATATATTAAAAAATCAGATAAAGCAAGATCTACTTATTATGAAGTTATCTCAAATCAAATATGGGGTAATAAAAACAATTATGACATTTGTTTAGACTGTCAAATTGGTAATGATGAAATTGTAAAAATAATTTGTAATTATGTAAAAAATAAAATGAAAAATTAGGAATATTTTTCTGTTGACATTTTGTCTGATACTATTGATTTAACTTTAAACGTTACTGATGAAGCAAGAAAAATTTTACACTATTGCGAAGAACATTTGATAGATATTCAATCTATTAGAAAACAATTGCAAAGTGTAGATGAAAGAACCAAAGCACTAACAGAACTTGCATTGAACAGATTTATAGCTAATCATGATGTTGGATGTACATATATTCTTCAATCTGATTTACTTCCTTCTGAAAGAAATTTGGATATTGTAAATCACAAATACATAGAGGTCATACCAATTCTGCTGGATTTAAAATTGCAATTAATTCTGATTTGAAAACAAGTTTAAATTATACTTTTGATTTATTAATTAATGCTATTTTGAATTCATAAAATCCAAGCCATAGTCTTTTTTGACTATGGCTTAATATTTTTCATTTTAGAACATATCATAAAACCAAAAGAGTTCCTCTGAATAAATAGAAGAACTCTTTTGGTTTTTCGGATTTATGAACTTTTTATACTATTTCACTTAACAGTAAAATAGTATTTTTGAATATCATCTCCATTTTCAATACTGACACAGTATGTAACTGTATGGTCATGATCAAAATAACCTACCGCTTCAGGCTTAATCGAATACTGCTCATTTCCTAAAGCAATAATATCCTTATCTTCCCACTCCTTTCGGATTGAATTATAAGTTGAAACTGAAATCTTGCTATATGGTCCTTTCAAGTCAATGACATATTGAGTGTCAGCTGCATATGGCTGAATTGACACCCCTTTCAAACTGGTTACATAATCATTGTAAAGATTCATTGTACAATTATTGGATTCATTGTTAGACATCCGATAAACTTTTAACTTTGTACTTTTATCAGATATCAACTTAGGTGCTAACATAGCACTCGCATAAATCAAAATGAAAATCAAAGCGCCAATAGCGATTGCACGTAAATAATTCCGGAAACGATAAAAATTCGACTTTTTCATAAAAAATCCTTTCCTCCACACTACAGTGGAAACCCATTAATAATTTGTATAATAGGTTATTGCTCAACAAAGCAACGTGCTATTTAACTTATTTTATCACACTTTACATAATTTGTAAAGTGTAGTAAGCCTTGCTCTAGTCTTTATACATTTTTACAATATCATTAAAACTCATTTTAGTGCCATAATTTAAAATTGCATTTGAATAAATTTTTATAGCTATTTTTGCAATTATAATACCTGTTATTAATAAGATTACAATTGAAATTATAACATCTGTTGGCTTAGCAAGTCCCATCATTATTCTAAATGGCATACAAAATGGTGATGAAATTGGAAACATTGATGCAAAAACATTCAATTCACTCGCTGGATTCATCATCGTAAAATATGATAAATAAAATCCTATTACTGAAAGGATTGCAACTGGTCCATTTGCAGATTGAATATCTTCTGGTTTACTAACTGTTGAACCTGTTAAAGCATATAATAAAGCATATTCAAAATATCCAAATATAAAATAAATTATTGTTATAATTCCTAAATATGGTGTTATTTTTGATACATCTATTATTGAATCCAATATACCTGGCTCTAAAAATGTTTTCGCACTAATTAATGCTGTTCCTACTAATAATATCATTTGTAATAATCCAACAATTCCTATTCCAAGTGTTTTTCCTAATACAATTGTCTTTGGAGATGTAGATGTTACAAGTGTTTCAATTATTTTTGATGTTTTTTCTGTTGTAATTGAACTTGATACTTGATATGCACAAAAATATATTGCATAAAATAACACTAATGAAAGTAACATCATAGCATATACATTTCCACTTGCCTCTTCATCAGTTTGTTCTAATGCAAATTCAAAATTTGGAGTAATAGATTTCAATTGTTCTTCTGTTAATCCCAATTTATTAATTTGAATATTTGTATATAATGTATTTAATGTTGAAATAATGTTCTCTGGTACTCCTGACATCATTGTTGCACTTTTTACTATATATTTAATTTTTATATTTTCATCTTGTTTTTCTACTATTATTGCAGAATCAATTTCTTCATTTTCTATTTTTTCTTTTATTTTTTCATAATCTTCATTTAAAATCTGAATTTCATATCCTGTATCTAAATCTTTTAAACTTTCAAGTGTTCCTTCAAATACATTTCCAGAATCAATTATTTCAATTTTATTTACATCTGAATCTTTATTTAACATTTTCATAAAATTTGGTATGTTAAATCCAACTACTATCATTATCAAAAATATTATTGTTGTTATTATAAATGATTTTCTTTGTAGCATATCTTTCATTGTAAACTTTGTTACTATAAATAAATCTTTCATTTTATTCACCCACCTTTTCTATGAAAATATCATTTAATGTTGGCTTCATTATTTCAAATTTATTTATTGTTATTCCTTTTATCACTAATTCTTTTAATAATTCATGTGCCTTTTGTTCATCAAATATTTTTACTGTATAACTATAATTTTTTATATTTTCAATTTCAAATCCTAATTTTTTAATATCTGTCTCTATATTCTCATTTGTTTCAATTTGAACTCTGTTTGCTGGATATGTATCTTTTATTTCTTTCAAATTACCTTTTATGACTGTTTTTCCTTTATTTAAAATTAATATATCTGAACAAAATTCCTCAATTGTAGACATTTGATGTGCTGACATTATTATGTATTTTCCTTCTTTTACTAAATTAATTATTATATTTTTCAATAATTCAGTATTCACTGGATCTAATCCACTAAATGGTTCATCCAATACTAATAATTCTGGATTATGTATTACTGCTGTCATAAATTGAATTTTTTGTTGATTTCCTTTTGATAATTTTTCGGCTGGTTTATCTAAATATTCTTCCACTTTTAATTTTTTTGCCCAATTTTTTACTGCTTCATCTGCTTCTTCTTTTTTCATTCCTTTTAATTCAGCAAAATACATTAATTGATTATATATTTTGGTCTTTGGATAAACTCCTCTTTCTTCTGGTAAATAACCAAAGTTAACAGACTTTCTATCTACTACTTTTCCATTCCAAGTTATCTCACCACTATCTTTTTTTATTATTCCTAATAACATTCTTATTGTAGTTGTTTTTCCTGCTCCATTTGTTCCTAATAATCCAAATACTCCTGGCTTATTTAGTTCAAATGAGATATTATCTACTGCTCTTTTTCCTACAAATGTTTTAGAAACATTTTTTAAAACTAATCCCAATTTATTTTCCCCTTTCTTATAATTGATGTTTTTATTATATCATACTTTTAATTTCTTTTCTATTGTTTTAATCTAATTGGTCATTTAGGAATGATAAGTGCAAAAAAAGAAGCTCTATGCTTCTTTTTTGATTTGTCTCTTTATATCTTCTAATTTTTCTTTCAAAGTCCACTTTTTAAATTGAACTTTTTCTTTTATATTAGGGAATGCATTTACCAATCTTCTATATAATCTAGATTTATTATGTATAATATTTTTAACCTTTTCAGAAATTTCAATTGTATCATCTTTAATTTCATTTGATACCTTTTTCAAGTTAAGTATAATCTTATATGATACAATATTATCAACTAAATGGACTACTAATAATGCTCCAATCAATACATTTTGTACCATACTTGGTATCATTTTTAAATGTTTTATTATAAATGGATTTGTTACATATATTATTACACAACTTGCTAATCCAAATAATACTAAATTTTCTAAACAAACTCTACCATTAATATTAAATTTTCTTTGACTATAATCCCACCATCTTGCCTTAAATATTATTTCCATAAAATAACTTGTAAAATATTCTAGAAAACCACAAATTATTATAGACATAAAAAAAGTTACTATTATATCATTCTGATATTTTTGTAATAATAAACTTACTAATACTACTCCATATCCATATATTGGACAAACAGGTCCAATTAAAAAACCTCTATTTACAAACTTTTTATTTCTTATTGAAATTGATATTGTTTCCATTATCCATCCAGCAAAAGCATATATGAAAAATACTAGTACATATATTTTTACTTCGTCAATATTCATCCTAATTCTCCTTTTTTTGGTTTAATATTTTATTTAATTCTGCTCCTAAAAATAATGCATAGAAACATGAATATGTCCACATCATTATTAACATTACTGTTGTTAAACTTCCATATGTTATTGAAAATCCTTTAAATATTGTTAAATATCTTGAAAATACAAATGAAATTACATTTAATGCTATTGCTCCAAATATTGCCCCATATACTTGAGTTTTTAATGCCATTTTATGTTTTGGCATAAATTTATATAATAATATAAATACAATAAATGTTACAAAAATCAATCCAATTTCTGTTGCTATTGATGAAATTAAATTGTAATTTTCTAATGTTCCAAATTTTTCTTTTATTATACTTATAATTCCATTACCAAATACTAATAATGTTAGTCCCATTACAATCAATACTATAAATACTATTGTTTCAATAACAGCTTTTACTCTTGTATATAAATATGATGTTTCTTCTTTATCGTCTGTATTATACACAATCTGTAATCCTTTTGTCAATGCATATAATCCTTTTCCTGCCGCCCAAATTGTAAATATTACAGAAATTGAAATTGTACCTATTGATTTTGAATATACTTCTTGTACAATTCCTAATATCATTTCACTCATACTTGATGGAATTATTTTAGAAATTACATCAAATAATGTTTGTGGCTCAACTCCTGTATATTGTATAAGTGTTATTACTAACATTATAAATGGTATAAATGATAATATTGTATAATATGCACATTGTGCTGAACTTTCGCTTATATGATCTTCTTTCATATTTTTAGATAATTCACTGATTTTTTCTCTTATCATAAATTTCTCCTGAAATTTTTATATTTTAATTTAAAAAATATGGTGTTATTATATATTATAATCTTGGTTTTTTCAAGCTTTTATGTTATACTATTTTTATTATGGAAAATTTAGAAAGATATAAACATTTAAATAAATATTTGAAAGATAAATTTGGTGAAAGAACTTTAAAAATTTGTATTGATGGTGGATTTTCTTGTCCAAATAGAGATGGTTCTATTAGTAATGGTGGCTGTATTTTTTGTAGTGAACGTGGTTCTGGTGATCATATAAAATTTTGCTCTAATTCACATACTATTGAAAATTTTATTTCAGACCAAGTAAAAAATTATTTTACAACATATAAAGCAGAAAGAGCAAATAAATTTATAGCATATTTTCAAAATTTTACTAATACTTATGATTCTATTTCTAATTTAAAACTTAAATATGATTCTGCTTTAATTGATAATAGAATTGTTGCTTTAGCTATTGCAACTCGTCCTGATTGTATAAATGAAGATATTTGCAAGCTTTTAAAATCTTATTGTGATAAATATTATGTTTGGGTTGAACTTGGTTTACAAACCTCTAATGATGAAACTGGTAAATTAATTAATAGAGGCTACTCTTCACAGCAATTTTCTAAAGCTGTTGATTTACTTAATAAGTATAATATTGATGTTGTTACACATATTATGGTTGGATTACCTAATGAATCTTTTTATGATATAAAAAATACTGTTGATTTTATTAATACTCATAATATTCAAGGTTTAAAAATTCATTGCACTTATGTTGTTGAAAATACTGTTTTAGCTAGTATGTATTATAATGGAACATATACTCCTATTTCTCTTGAATATTATTTAGAATGTGCTGGATATATTTTATCACATATTAATCCTAATATTGTTATTCATCGTGTTTCAGGTGATGCTCCTAAAGATTTGCTTGTTGCTCCAGATTGGAATTCTCATAAAAAATGGATTATGAATGGTCTTGATAAATATCTTTGTGAAAATGATTTATGGCAAGGAAAATATTATATATAAATAAAAAACACCTTTCGGTGTTTTTTATTTATATTCTGATATTGGTTTTAATATTCCATTACTTTGTTCAAGATTTCCTGCTCCAGAACCTATTCCCTGGCCATATTGTGTTTTTTCAGTTGTCGTTTGGTTTGTCATTTTTACATTTACTGTTTTTCCACTTGCATCTCCACAATAAGTGATTCCTCTTTTTGAACATTCTTCCTGTGACATATGTTGATTTGTATGATATGTTGCTCTTATTGTTCCTGCTTGAGCAAATATTTTGGCAGGTATAAATTTTACTCCATTCTGTTTTTGAACCACTTTTGCGATTTCTTTAGTAAGTGTTCCATCTGGATTATATTCATAATATGTTGTTGTATAATCTTTATTGGTTATTCTATCTCCATTATAAGCATTTATTTTATCTAAATTTTTATAATAAATTTGGCCTCCAGCTCCTGCTGTTCCTCCTGAACCAGAAAAATCTCTATACCATTCTGTATTTCCACACCACATTCCACCTTGATTAAAATATGCAACTAATCCATTACTTCTTACAGAACCTTTACTATAGTATCCTCCACTAGAACCAATATTCCAATATCCTCCAACAGATCCAATTCCATTATTTCCAGCTTGTATACTATTTTCTCCATTTCCAGATGTATATCCTCCTGCGGGGCAAGCATGATCGCCACCTCCGTCCGCCAGCACCTCCACCGCCAATTCCAGCGGCTGGATATCCACCAGCTCCTGATCCACTATTATTTGTTGAATCATATCCGCCAGCTCCACCTGCTCCTCCATAAGCATAAATTTCTAATTCATCATATATGCATAATGTTCCGCAATTTTCTCCGGCCTTTCCATCACTTCCACTATTAGTATCTAATCTTGGTGTAAATGTTGTTCCAGCTTGTCCGCCATCTCCTCCATTTCCACCAATTCCGGCACCGGCTCCACCGCCGCCACCTCCGCCTCTATTTCCTGATGTACTTCCTCCTCCACTTCCTGCATTTCCACCATAGGCTATTAATTTACCTTTTCCATACAGATTAAGAGTTGCTCCCTCTGGTAAATGGATACCAGCATATCCTCCTTTTCCTCCTTCTGCTCCTAATGCATTTCCTGTTGTTCCTTCGGCTCCATATCCACTATCTACATTCATTGTTACACCTTTACATATATATAAATTTAATGTAGCTCCTGGATGAATATCTACTGCACTTCTTGTCATACCGGCATTTGTTAATGACATGTCTTGTGTTACATACATCGTTACATTTCCACCTAAGATTTCAAGATTAAATGGATCATTGATTTCATCAAAAAACATTAGTGTTGATGATTCACCTTCATTAAGCTTAAATTTCATTGAGTTATCTCTTAATGAATAAAATTCTTCTCTTGTTACTACTGTTACCCCTGGTATTATTTCTCCTAATTCTGTTCCCATTTCAGTTACTGTATAAAATTCATTTTCTCTTCTAACGAAAAAATATCTTTCGTCTTTTTTTATTACCATTTTTAATTCATCATCGATAATATAAAATCTAAATTCGTCAATGTCTCCACTTCTTACTTTTGATTCTAAATATTGTGATATTGTTTCTTCATCTTTTTCTCCTATATTATAGTCCATAAACATAAGTTGCAAACTTTCAAGTGTTTGCGCATTTTTTTGTGCATCTCTGGCCTTTTTGGCATTTGTAGTTATTCCACTGTTTCCTGTTAATGCTGATATTGTTACTCCTGCTAATATTAGCATTATTATTATTGTTACTGCTAATGCAATTAGTGTTACCCCTTTATTTTCTTTTGTTTTCATACTGTTCTCCTTTGTTCATTAAGTACAATACTTAATGATTTGCATAATTGTAACAGTTATTGAATTTTCAGTATTATTAAATTCTTTATATTTTTAAATTAATTTAATGAATATATATACTTTTTATTGACTTTAATAGTTTTTATTGATAATATTTAATTAAATAAAAATCATTAAGTATTGTACTTAACGATTTTTATTTTTATATGAATTTACTTTAAATTCATTCTTTTTATCAAATTTTATTTCAACTATTTTTGTATAATTATCTTCTTTTGGTTCATTTAATTCCTCAATAATTAAACTTGCATTACACTTTCTTAATATATCAAATGTATTCATGAATCCCATTCCTGTACCACCTTCATTTTTATATGTAGTACATGGCTTTTTTCCTAAATTTTCTAATACTTCTTTTGGAAATTCAACTCCTGAATCATAAATATATAATCCATAATTTCCGTCAATATCACCTAATCTTACTAATATACTTTTATTTATATTTTCTGTATGATTAATTGCAATTATTGCATCTTTTATATGATCTGCTAAAAGAGTTTCTAAATCTTCTTTATTTATAAGATTGTTAATCATATAATATATATTTCCTGTAATTTTTAATGTAAAATCTATTTTATTCTTTATACATTCTATTTGCATATATTTTAACATATCATCTATGTTTTCTATTCCAGTTTTGTCTAATTCGATTACCTCTTTCTTATTATATATTTCACTATTTAACTTTTCTAATCTTACTTTTACTTTTACTGCTTCTTCTGTACTTATTTCTGATTTCATTACTATCTCTTCTAATTTACGTTCTAATGATTTCTGCTTATGAACTATTGTATGTCTTTTTTTACTGATTTCTATATTCTCATTTTCTAATTTCTGAATTTCTTTATTTTTCTTTTCTAATTCTTCTTTGGTTTCTTTTAAGTCTTTTATTAACATTTGTTGCTTATAATATAATTGAAGTGATTTTTGAATTGTTATTAACATTAGTATTCCTAATATAATAAATATACAAAAATAGTTATTTATTGATACTATTATTTTGTTTGAGAATATTATGCCTATAAATAATATTCCTACACTTATTGTTAATATTAATAATTCGATATATTCATTGTTTAAATTGTTTTGCAATGAAATTATACCATATTTAAATCTCTTAAGATTAAAAATACTAAATAAAATTATGCTATCAATAATAATTATTATTACTAAATTCATCATATCACTACTTGAATATAGAAATACTTTTTTAATCATAAACATTATTATTAAAGCAAAAAAATATATTAAATAATTAAAAGCTAAACTTACTATAACTAAAAACAGATTATATCCCAATTTTTTCTGAGTTATCGAACTGGAAATAAAACTCATAAAAAATATCAGAGTAACTGTACTACAAAAAAAGTCTGTCTTATAATTTATAATTTCTACTATAGGAGCTAAGAGAATTAACAATATATATCCAAAAATCTTATTTCTAGAAAAATAATTTTTTTCATTTATAACCTTAAAGATTGTAATTTGTGTCACCAAAACTATAAATAGTTTTCTTATTAACTCTATTTCATTGAAAAACTTCATATATGTTTCCTTTCCGAATATATTATAACGCAAAAATAAAAGATAGGCAATATAAGTATCTTCTTATATTGTCTACCTCATTTTAGGTTCTAATATTTTTTAGCCCCACCATTTTCTAATCCATTCCATTAATTCATCCCACCAGTCCATAGTTTTTCCACCACCTTTTTATCTTTTGTGCTCGGTCCATATTGTTTTGCTATAATAAAAATATCACCATAAGCCTTAAATCAAGCGGTTTTTAGTGATAGAAAAACATCTATTAATTTTGTATTTTTTAAATTTTTTTAGTTTGACTTTTGTAATTTTTTGTTATTTTTAACATATTCTATTAATTTTTTTTAATATATAATTTTCGTTCTTTGAATTTTCTAACTACAATTTTTTCCTATAAAAAATTATTCAATACTATTTTTTTTACCAATTTAAACAAAAAAATAAAAGGACAGATTTTTAATCAGTCCTTTTATTAAATCATCATTTTTATTTTATCTTTATAATAATATATAAACTCCATTGGAGTTGGTACTCCAGTTTCATAATTAACTCTTGCAGTATAATGTCTAGTTAAATCTTCAACAGGAGTAATTCTCCATGCATGAAAGATTGCATTTTGTATTCCATTTGTAATTGTTGTTGCAGATTTTTTATGTATTTTTGATAAATATGCTATAAGATTAGAATTATCATTATCATTTTCAATCAAATATAAAATTGCATCATGAATATATTGTTTTCCTTTTAATTTTGAAGTTATTCCAACTAATTCTAATTCTTTATTTATACAACTTGAAATCTTACTTTTCCTATCTTTTAATACCTCTTCTACATTCTTTTGCGTACTTTGAACATTCTCTGCTTGTCTCATACTTATAAAATGATTCAATACTAAATTTGCAGAATAATTTGGATGATCTTTATACAATATGAAATCAACACCTTCTCTATGTAAAATATCATATGTTCTTTTCGAATTAACATGTGTTGTAACTATTACTATTGGCATATATTCTAAATTTAGAGCTTGTAAATTTGTAACAAAATCCAAAGAATCTACATTGCCAGATGAACTATTATTCAGCTCTAAATCCAAAACAATTCCTTCTGGCCTTAATGTTTTAGCATATCTTAATCCATCTATGTCTGAATCTGTTATTGCAACAATTTCTACATCATTTCTATTTTTTACACAATTAATAAAATTATTACAATCATTAATATCATCTTCTATAATCAAAATTTTCATAGGTTTTGCTTCCATAATTCCACATTCCTTTCTTTAATTTTGTTTTAGGATTTATTCCTTTTATAAACATAAATAATATCATAATTTCTTGTAAAATACTATATTCGACGATATATTTTTTTGAATATGCTTTTTGTTTTTACTTATTTTATAAATTTGATACTATTTTACTTTTTATTCTTCACATTGTAAATATTTTATACTTCTAACTCAATCTATTATCTAGATTTTTTATTAATTTTATTGTATAATTTTACTACATCATTTTGAAAGGATTGATTTTATGAAAAAATTTATAAATGAAAAAGCTGATATTAATAATCCAAAATGGAACAATTTAATACATAGAGAAAAAGAAATCTATAAGAGAGAAAATGATTTAAGAAGTGATTTTGAACGTGATTACAATAGAATTTTACATTCAAATGCTTATAAAAGAATGAAACATAAAACACAAGTATTTTTTTCACCTACAAGTGATCATATCTGTACAAGAATGGAACATGTTAGCCATGTTGATTCTATTAGCTACACTATCTCTAATACATTAGGTTTAAATTCAGAATTAACTAAAGCCATTTCTATTGGACATGATTTAGGCCATGCACCATTTGGTCACCAAGGTGAAAGAATTTTATCTGAAATATCAAAAAAATATATCGGAGATTCTTTTTGGCATGAAAAAAATGGTGTTAACATTGTTGATAATATTGAATTGTTAGAAGATTGTAATTCTAATTTTGAAAACATGAATTTAACCTATGCTGTTAGAGATGGTATTATTTCGCATTGTGGTGAAATTGATGAAAATTGTATAAAGCCTAGAAATGGTTATATTGATTTGAACAATTATACTTATCCTAATCAATATAGCCCTTATACTTGGGAAGGTTGTGTTGTAAAAATTTCTGACAAAATTTCTTATATAATTCGTGATATCGAAGATGCAATATATTTACATATTATTGATAATCATTTGGATGAACTTTATGATTTATTAAAATATGATAGAGCTCAAAAGATTAATAATTCTAATATTATTAATACTTTAATTTATGATATTTGTTCAAATTCTTCACCTGAAAATGGTCTTCGTTTTTCTGATGAAAATTTGAAATTGTTAAATGATATTAAAAAATTTAATTATGAACATATTTATTTTAATAAACATCTTCAATATCCTTTTGATTATTTTAGGCTTGTTATTAATCAAATTTTTAATGTTTTGGCTGAATGTTATGATAATGAAAATACTTTGGAAAAATTGAATTCTATTAAGGTTTTCTATCCTGTTCTTATTTCTAGTTTTGTTGATTGGATTAAGAAGTATTGGAATTTGACTGATAGGTCTAATTCTAATTTGAAAAATAAAGTTATTTTTGATATGTCTGTTTCCACGGATTTTTATAAGGCTATTATTTATTATATTTCTGGTATGACTGATAATTTTGCTATTAGCTGTTATAATGAGATTATTGGGTTTTAAATTTATAAAAAGCACTACATTTTGCTATATAGTGCTTTTTTATTATTTTTTCTTTGCTATAACATTAAAAATATGCCAATGTTTCATATTTCCAAGACCTGTTAAACCTTCTTTTTCTACTTCATTAAATTTAATAATATCAAATTCATCAAATAAATTTAGTACCTGCTCTTTTGTAAAAAATGTCATATTAGATTCAGCTTTATTCCAAGAATCTTTTATTCCAAAAAAGTTTCCAACAAAATAACCATTTGTTCTTATGCTATTTACAATATTTTTCCACACATAATTTATTTTTTCATTATTGCAAAACGGCAAACTATAATTAGCAACAATTAGATCTACTTTTTCCAATTTCATATCATTAAAATTTTGTTGTTGAAACTTAAATCTTTTTTGTTCTTCAGCATCTAGCCTTTTTGAAATTCTTTCTCCTACATTTTCTTTATCAATTGAAACAACACTCCATCCATTTTTTATTAAATAAACAGAATCATTACCAGCTCCACAGCCAATATCAATTGCTTTCCCAAAAGTTGGACTTATATTATCTACAAAATACTTTACATTTTTCTTTGGAGTATCTGCTTCTGTATTATTATAATATCTTTCTAATTTTTTCTTCTTTAGAATTTCAACAGCCAATTTATATTCTTCTTCTCCAAAATCAATTGTTGGAACAATTTCTTTATTATTATACATATTTATAAATTGTTTAATTGTAACCCATTTAGCTTCAGTTGCTTCTCCATCAGGAAATGTAATCTCATTAATTGAAATATTTTTTTGAAATATCCATAAATCTTTAAAGTCTGGTACTTTTTTATCTCTTTTAACTTCTTTCAAAAAAATTGCATCTTTTTCCGTAAATGATATACCTAGTTCTTCTTTTAATTCTCTTAAAATTCCTTCCAAGCTTGTTTCTCCTGCTAATATTGAACCACCATTACATTCCCATAGTCCTCCATATTTCTTCCAAGAAGCTCTTTTACTTATCAATATTTCGTATTTTGAATTGAAAATTATTCCAGTTACGACAATATGATATTCTCCATCTTTAAATTCGTATCCATCTCTCTGGGCTAAATTACCTGTTTTATTTCGATTTTCATCATATATATCCCAAAATTCTGCCATAATTCTCCTCATTTCTTTCATCATAGTTTAGTTTTATAAAAAAAGTTAAATGTCTTTATTAATTTTATGAACAGGAAATTTATTTTCTTTTAATACACTTTTTATTGATGTTGGAAGCAATGGATATTCATCAATTTTTGAAATGTCTAACCATTCATATTTAAGACAATCCTCTCCTTCAATATTTTTTAAAGTATACTCTATTTTTTTATCTTCCTCATCAACAAATTCTGCTTTATGTACGAATAATATTTCATGATATTTAGAACCTTTCATTTCAAAAAAATTCTCTATTGTTGTAACATATCCAATAACCTCTATTTTTTTGCCTAATTCTTCCATAACTTCTCTTTTTACTGTAGTTTCTGAGTCCTCTCCAATTTTAACTCTTCCTCCCATTAAAGCATAATGGTTAGAATTTACGTTTCTATGTACTAAAATCTTTCCATTATGTTCAATTATTACTGTAGCCCTCACATTTAATTTATAATCTTCAACATCAATAGTTAAATCCATTTTTTTCTTGTATGATATATTTAATAACTTAAATAGACCATCCACTCCTTTCTTCATTTATTTTTATATCACAAATATCCACAAAATTTACACTATTTGTGGATATTTATTATTAATTTTGATAATTAATATGCTCACCTTTTATTAATGGATATCTAATAAGACTCTCTCCATCTAAATTTTCTTTGTGCATATCAATTGCTGTAATTTGATGATTATCATAAGTTGTATAATAATATATTCCTTTAGTTGCATTACAACATGATGTATAAATTGTAATTTCATATTTTCCATCATCTAATTGGCAACAACCTCTTTGCTGATCAACTGAATTAAGTATATGGAAAAATTGACTTACACTCTCATTTTCATCTTCACCAGATACAGAATTCATTTTTACAAATGCTACTCTAACAAATCTTGATTGTGATGATAAATCCCCAGGAAGTCCAATTGCTCCCATTCCTCTACTATACTGTTGTAATTCTAGATTTTGTGCAAAAGAATTCTTTGGAGATTTGTTAGATAAATTCATATAATTATTTAAAGCAAATAATTGCTTATCAAATGGTGGATTATTTGTTAATACTCCTACTGGATTATCATATATTTTGATTCCATCTCTCACCGCTTCTACTGTTATTGATTCTTCTGAATCTGAAATAATCCAATGCAATTGTGCTAATGGTAATTGAGCACTAAATGGAACATTTAGTAAATTGATTTTTTCAATTAATCTTCTTGCTTCTTTTGTTGTAGCACATTGGCTTAAAATCCATGGAATAAATTCAAATTGTGCAATATTATCTTTTTCTTGTTGTGGTTCATTATAATGAGCATTACCAACAAAATTTAATCCTGCTATTCCTAATCCTTTTTCATTTATTGCATCATAATATAATGGATATTTATCGGCTACATAAGCCATTCCTATTATTGCATAATGATTTGTTATTGATTCTTTATTTCTAAAATTAAATTGATAATTTCTTGGTGTTATTGCTACTTCTTCATTATAAGAAAACTCATAATCTAATGTTCTCCCAAAATAAAAATCTTTTGTTTTATATGTTGCTGCAGTACACATATTTTCCTCCTTGTATAATACATTTTTTGGTTAAAGTCTCTACCAAAACATTCATATTATTTCTTAATTAAATTTTTTTATTAATTATAACATTCTTTTTGTCTTTGTAAAATAAAATATTGCAAATTTTAGTAACAAAAATAGATCTAATATTGTAATTAACTTACTGGATATTATGTCTATTTTGCTTTTATTATTTATTAAAATCATCAAACTCTAAATCATCAAATGGAATATTTTCAATTTCTTCTATTTCATTTCCGTCATTTAAAGTTAATTTAAATACTTCTGGTGAGTTTATTCTTTTATCAAATACTACTTTGCCTTTAAAGCTTAATTTTAGTTCTCTATTTGGTGTTACTTTTTCTAATTTACACCATTTTAATAAGAAATACATTATTGCATAATCATGTGCAAATATTGCTATTCTTTTTCCTTTATTTTGACTAACAACTTCTTGGAATGCTTCATTTACTCTTTCTCTTACTTCTGCTTGGCTTTCTCCTCCTTCTGTTTTGAAGTTTTCGTCTTCATATTGTCTTGTATACCAATCTGGATATTCTTTATCATTTGGCTTTCCTACTCTTTTTTCATCAAATCTTTCATCTATATTTGCTTTTAGGTGTTGTTTTTCTAATAGATATTTTGCTGTTTGCAATGTTCTTACACAATTGCTTGTATATACTACATCTATGTTTTGTAGTTCTTCTTCATTGCTTAGTATTTCTGCTCTTTTTTCTCCTGTTACACTTAATATTATTTTTTCACTTCTTAATACTTTGTCTTGACTTGTTTTCCAACTTTCTATTACGTCTTTTGTGTTGATTCTTACTGAGTGTCTTATTAAATATACTGTTGTTTTCATGATATCATTGTATGAGATATTTAATACTTAAATACACCATACACTCCTTTCTTCATTTTTTATCGTTTTTATTATATCTCAAATGTATTATATTTTCAAGCAAAAATTATTAAATAACTTCATTTAATAATACTCGTCCTTTAGAATCAAATTTTACTAGCTGACTATTAATTGCAATTGTTTGTAATTCTATCATCTTCTGCATTACCGTCTCCACACTAATATCAAATATTTGAGCCATTTTTTCTAATCCTTTTTCTCTGTTATCTATCAATATATCTGAATATCTTTTTAACACTTCATAAAATTCTCTATGTTGATCTGTTATATCTTCGCTACTTAATAATGTATCTGTATTACTATTTTCAAATACGTCTTGTGGATTATATGTATTATCTTCAATTACATCTAGTAAATCAAAATAACCATCTGCTGTTTGCTGAATAAGACTTATTTCAAATTTATTTTTTGACAAATAATTAAACATTGCATATTTTATGCCTTTCATAAGGACATTTATTACTAAATTTTGATCATAAGATAAATTGGTTTCAATTTTTCCACCATTCTCTATTAATTTTAAGTATACTTCTTGTTTTAAGTCTTCAAAATTATTTAATCTTCCGTACATTTGAGCTATCACAATAGCCAATTTTTCAATTGTTTTATCTTTTGTTAAATATATTTTTTCAATTAATTCGTTACTTATTTGCTTTTGTTTTCCTAGATATATTTTTCCATCTGAAATATTAAATACTTTTCGAGTTAATTCTGGATTTTTTTTGTTTCCAATTATTTCTTTTATAAATGTATTTATTCCAATATTATATTCTTTACAAATATTCATTATTTCTTCTGTTGAATAATCTCTATCTCCGAATTTGCTTAAATTTTCTATATCTATTTTCAATAAATCTGCTTTTACTTTATCTTTGGGTGAAATTTTTTTAAGTTTTATCTCTTTTCCTTTTATTAATTCTCTATATTGTTTTTGTTTAAGACCTAATGATTCTTTTATTTGATAGTCTGTATATCCTTTATCTTCTTTTGCTTTTTTTACTTCTTTAAAAGTTATAATATTGTCATTTTTTGTATCTTTTATTATATCATTTCTTATATTTATTTTATCTTGATAATCAAAAATCTTATTTTTTATTCTTTTTATTTTTCCATTCAATATCTTTATATATTTTTCTGCACTTATATCAAGTATTTTCATTAATCTAATATCGTCTGTTATATATTTTCTCATTTCTTTTATGTCTTCTGTAATTAAATATTCATTCTTTATATACTGTTTTAATATTTTTCGTTCTTCTGGCTTATATCTAATTCTATTATTATTTATGTTTGTACAAAGTCTACATATAAAATAACATTTTTCTCCTTTTCTTAATTTAACATATGTATTTTTTGGGATTCCTAAACATTTTTTTAGTTCTTGTATAGTTATTCTTGTGTTTTCTAGTATTTGATATATTGTTTCAGATGTTACTTTTTCTCCATCTTTTATCCTATAGTTTTGAATAATGTTTTCTAATACATACGATTTTCCATCCATTTTATTTTTCATTCCTTTCTTGCTTATCTAAAAGCCACACATTATAAAGAAAGATTTTATTTCAAACTATTTTCTTCTTTAAAAATCAAAAAGATACCTTTAGTTTTATCTAAAAGTATCTCTTTTGATTTTCTTTTGGAATTTTTTTCATTTTAATTTAATTGCATTTTTATCTTATATTATTTATGTATAGTAGTCAATCATTGCTTTGTTTATTTAATTTTTATGCTTTTTGTGTATGTTTTTTGTGTATATTTTTTGTATTTATCGTATTGTTGTTAGCCAATTTATTTTTTTATATTATTATTCCATTTGTATGATCTATTTCATGTTGGATTATTTCTGCAATAAATCCATTATATTTTCCGTGTTGTTTATTGAAATTTATGTCCATATATTCTACTTCAATTTCTTTATATCTTTTGCATTTTCTTTCTCCGATTAATGATAGACATCCTTCTTCTGTTTGATATTCTTCTTTTTTATTTGTTATACTTGGATTTATCATTATAAAGTCGTATATTCCTCCTGATATACAGATTATTGCTTTATTATATCCTATCATGTTTGCTGCTAGTCCTACACATCTGTCTTTATTTGCTTTTAATGTGTCTAGTAGGTCTTGTGCTATGTATTTGTCTTTTTCTGTTGCTTTTTCTGATTTTTGAGATAGGAACATTATGTCTTTTACTATGTTTTTTACCATGTTATTTTGATCCTTTCTTGCTATTTGGGTTTGGAATTAATTTGACTAAGATTCACGCGCTCTCTTGTATTCCTGAAATTCTTTGTTAATATTTTTTATGTTCTTTTTCATTTTTGGTTTTTTTATTTAATATTTTATCTAGTTCTATTTCTGCTTTTTTTACGAAATAGTTATCTGTATAAATTGGTATTCCTATTTCATTTACTTTTTGAATTAATTTTTCTATAGTATTTAGCTCCTCTGTTTCCTCTATTTCTATTAACTTGTCACCATTATTTATATTTTTAATTGCTAATTCAAATCCGTCTTTTTCATATATTATATCCTCTTCTTTTATATTCATAATTTCTTCATATCCTATTGCTTTTAATAACTTTTTTGCGTCTCCTATATCTAAAATGTTACAGTTAATGGATTCTTGATTTAATATATTTCCCTTTTCATCAATGTTTTTTATTTTATATGTTATTAGTTTTGTTCTTTTATTTGAAGTTTTTCCTATAATATCTCTTACTAATACTGCTTTCGATAAAATGTTTCTTGTACTTAGTTTGTCTAGTTCTATTTCTTTTGGTATGAAATATGTGTCGTCCATTGAGAATTGTCTTATTTTTTTGAATCCTTTTTCTTCTATTATTTTATAGAATTCGCTCAATTGACATTTTATTTTTATTGTTATTTCATTACTTGTTTTTTGGTTCATAGTTTTTCTCCTATTTTTTTCTTTTTATTATAACACTTTTGGTGATAATTGGGAATAGTTTTTTGAACTGATTTGTTTGTTGATTAAGCTTGATTTATTATTTGTTTGAATAGAATTTAAGAATCTAGGTCTTCGGGTTATGAGGGTTACATAACATATTTCATTAGATGTGTTGAATTGTATTGTATGTTAGTGATATTAGTACTTTGCTAGTTTTTTATTTAGTGTGCAATTTTGTTAAAATTGGGGTGATTTTGAAAATTTGATCCCCAATTTCTCCCCAATTTTTATTGGAATATTTTAGGAGATTTGTATTAATTTCGTTTGATTTTTATTGGAATGTTTTAGGAGATTTTTACTAATTGTATTTGATTTCTAATAGTATTTAAATTTATTTTTTACGATTTTGATTAGTTTTTTAATGAATTTTTATGACTATTTTAGATTTTTAATTAAATTTTGAAAGGAATGATTTTTATGGATTTAGATAATAAAGTTAATGATTTGATGAAAGAATGGATAATTTTTAGAGATGAATGTTTGAGCAGACTTACTGAAGATGATAAAGGACATTTGATTGAGTTTGATAAGTATTGTGATAATATTTTGAAAAATGTTGCAAGTTGTAATAAGAAGTATGTTCAAAAGCAATTGGACAAGCTTGATGAAAATTATCTTGATTATATTGGTTATTGGAATGATAAATATTATAGGGCTGGTTTTGGTGATTGCTTGAATTTAGTTATTATGAGTTTGGGTGGTGGTAAATTTGAAACTAGGTAAATATGGTGTTTGGGCTAAGAAGTATTTGGAAGAGTATAAGCCTTTTAAGTTTTCTCGTTTGGTTATGGATGGTTCTGTTATGGATTATTTGTTGGAGTTTGAATATCATTTGAAGGGTTATGCTAATTTAATTGAGTTTGAACTTAAACAAAGGTTTCCTGCTCCTTCTGAGAATGAGAGTTTTGTTGAGCAGGTTAAGTATTTGAAGATGATTCAGCAAATGGTTGATGAGTTTGTGATGGAGGAGGTTAGGTTGGTGTAGAATTTTATATGTATACAAACTTTAGGAAATTTTAAATTTTTCAATTGTGCCACAATTTTATAATTTTGTGGCACAATTGGAAAAAATATATTTGTTTTTGAAATATTTTCTAATTTTTAATTTATCTAAAAATTTATATTTTATTATCTTCACTAAAAATAGAAACATATTACATAAACTTAATATTTTGTTTGTTTTATATTTTCAACTCATTTTTTATAAAATTATCTCTTTCTTCAATCATATCCTTTGCTTTTCTTTCTAAAATTGGCATTCTGTTATTACTTAATTCTACTAATTCCATTTTATAACTTAAAATAGTCTTCACAAATTCTTCTTGTTTGTTTTCACTTTCATATTTAGGTCTAAGTTTATCTAATTGCTCTTTTTCATCTTGTTTTAACGCATTATTTTTTTCTATTTCTTTTAAATTTAAATATATTTTTCTATTCAAAAACCAATTATTCACGCAATCAGTATAACTATTTATTATCTGTGTGATTTTTCAATCTCTATGCACGCAATATCAACAAATTCTCTATATTTCTTTGTATCGTTAATAACATTATTATCGTAAAACCAATTAATATTCCATAAAACTCTTCTTATTCTACATAAATATAAACTCAATTGAATACAAATGTCTCTATAATTATACTCATTTAAAATATTCAATGATATATCCACTGCATTTGTTGGATTTAAAATCTCTAATTGATGCTTTACTTCTGATTTAAATTGACTAAATTCTAATTCTTTTTGATTTTTAATATAGTCATATTTATTTTGTTTAATTCTTGAATTTTCTGTACATATAATTGTTATTATAACACCAAAGAATGCTACAATTCCACCAATTGCCCCAATTGCATTCCATAAAATGTCATTACTAAAGTTTCCATTATTATCTTTAAACAATCCTAATATAAAGTTCCAAGGTACAATCTTATCTAATAAAAAAATTATACAAATTACAATTAAAATTCCTGTCATTATCTTTTGTTGTCTCTTTAATTCTTCAATATATTTACATTCTTGTTTCATTTTATCCTCCAATCAAAAAAGCAAAATAATCCTGTAATATAAAATTACAATTACTTTGCTTTTCCTTTGTATATTTTATTTAAATGTTTGCAAACTTTCTAAACATTTCTCAATAAATATATTCATATTAGTTTTAGTTGTACTTTCAAAATATTTTAGAAGTTTGTTTACTTATTCTAAATCAGCTTGTCCTGTGTTCTTTGGAAAAAGTTCTTCATATACTTTTCCCTTTTCCTTATCATTTGGTAATTTACTTATTAATTTTAAATCATATAATACATGATCAAGATTAATATCATTCCATATTGGTATAATATATGGACTTAACCAGTGATTTTTAAACATTTCTCCATTTTTGTATTTTTTTATTTTTTCTTCTGTTGTATCATCTAAATCCATTATCGGCATAATAAAAAAGTTTATAAATTTTTTATTGTTTTCTTCTATAATATATTTTTGTTTTAATTTGCTTTTATTTTTAAAATCATTGTTTCCTAATATTGTCATTAAACTGTCTATTTGTATGCTCGTTTTCCCATTTTTTAATGAATATATTTCTATAGGTAAATGTAGATTACTTTTAATATGTTCTGCTAACAAAAGCTCACTTTTTCCATGTGCTATTATGATTCCTTTGCAGTAATTAGGTTTCCTCACCATTATTTTTTTCCTCTTTTTCTTCTGAATCTTCTAGAACATATTTTATTTCTTCAAAATCTACATATGAAGTTGTTGGTATTCCTCCAAATAAACCTTTAAAATACAAATCACGAGCATTATGATTTTTTTGTATTGTTATCCCATATTCTTTTATTGAATTTATATATTTATTTCCTTCATAATCTGCTGATAATATATATATACATTCTTTTGGCAAAATTTCTAACAATAATGTATTATGAGTTGTTATAATTAATTGTCCTGTTATTTCATCCTTAATTGATAAAATGATATTTTTCATTAATAGGTCATGAATACCATTATCAATTTCATCTATAACAACAGTTTCTCCCATTATTGCACCAATTAATGTATCAAATTCTTCTATAATTTTTTTAGTTCCTTCTGATTCTAGTTCTATTGGTATTGATTTTAAGGTTCCACCTATCATTTTATTAAAGAATAACTTATATCTTATTTTATCATCTTTCTCTTCTATAACATATTTAACGCTTTTTATATCTGCATATGCTTGCGTAAAAAATATGTTTAAAACATTTTCATATTTTTTTATTTCATCAATTTTATTTTTGGATATCACTCCAGATTTTAAATCTGCTAATACATTTTGTTTCATGTAATTATCTGGCATAAAATTTAAGTACCATTTGTTTACATGAATTGTCATTGATAATATTTTATTAATAATTTCCAATATTTTTTGTGAAATATTATTCTTTACGTATTCTTTATTTTTTTCTTTTTCTTCAAAAACTAAAAGCGATAAAAATGAGTATTTTCCCCAATATTTTTCAATATTTTCTTTTAATTCTTCGTTATATTTTTCATTGATAAAAATATTTTTATTTAATTCTTTCTCATTTTTTGATAATTTAAAATAATATCCTTTTTGCTTGTTGACAAAGAAATATAATTTTTCCTCTACTATTTCTTTATTGAATTTTACTGAATAAAATCCTTCCTTGTTATTTATTTTAAAACCATATTCAATTTCGGTATCTTCTTCTTCATTGATCATTCTATATTCGTCTAAGTTTAATGATAATTGCCATATCGGCTTCATATCCATTGGTGTAGTATCTATCATTTTCTCTTTTAACTCAAAAAATTCCTTTGGTAACATATTTAATTTGACATCAATTATTCTTGAAATAGTTAATTGTTGTAAAAATTTAAATAGTTCTACCAAATTTGTTTTACCACTACCATTTTCACCATATATAGCAATGAATTTATTTGTTTCATTTTTAGTTTTATTTAAATTAAATGATATATTTTTTAATGATTTAAAATTTTTAGCTTTAACATATGTGAACATATATAAATACCTCCTTTTTCTATCATTTTATATAAGTTTACACTATTTTTTATATAAAGTCAATGTTTTTTGATACATTTTGTATTACTTTTAATTAACTTTATTTTATTATATGTATTTCTTTATAAAATATGTGAATAAATTAAAAATATTAATATTTTATTTTTTATTGGATCATGTGACAAAGTTTTTTCAAAATTTTGAAAAAACTTATCGATTTTAAGAACTTTTTTCATTTTTATTGTTTTCCCATTTATAATATAATAAAATAATATTAATTAGGCATTACTTGGGAACAGCGTAAGTTAGGAAAAATAGCAAACATAATTGGAGGTGGAACTCCTAGTACATTAGTAAGCAAATATTGGAATGGAGATATAAATTGGTATTCTCCTGTTGAAATTGGAGATAAAATTTTTGTATCATCAAGTCAAAAGAAAATAACACAATTAGGTTATGAAAAAAGCTCAGCAAAATTATTACCTATTGGAACAGTATTATTTACATCTCGTGCAGGTATTGGAAATACTGCAATACTGGCAAAAGAAGGATGTACCAATCAAGGATTTCAATCCATTGTTCCAAATAAAAAAGAAATAGATTCATACTTTATTTACTCAATGACTAATCAATTGAAAGAATATGGAGAAAAAATTGGGGCAGGTTCAACTTTTGCTGAAGTGTCAGGAAAACAAATGGAAGAAATGCCAATAAATATTCCAAAATTAGAAGAACAATGTAAGATAAGTCAATTATTTGAAAAAATAGATAACCTTATCACTCTTCATCAGCATAAGTGATTTCTAGCTATTTAAAGCCGTTAATGATCTCATTATTAGATCTATATCCGTATTTTCCAATTCTTGTATTATGTGTAAATAAGTTTTTTGAGTTGTTGTCATGCTAGAATGTCCTAATCTATGTGCTACACTTGCAATTGAAACACCTGCAAAAAGCAATATCGAAGCATGTGTGTGTCTTAAACCATGAACAGAAATCACAGGTATTTCAACATTTTTACAATGTTTTTCCAATATATCATTTATTGTTGAATTATATACCTTATTGCTTATGAATATTGGTTTGTCCTCTGGTAAATCTTTTATCAACTCAGAAAATTGTATTACTGTTTGCCAGTCAATTTGTATTTTTCTAACAGATGAAGCATTTTTGGTAGGCATAAATCCTCCTTTTCCTTTGTAATCCCATGTTTTGCTTATTGATAACATTTGGTGTGGTAAATCAAAGTCTTTAGGTGTAATGGCTAATGCCTCTGAAAATCTCATTCCTGTTTTTGCAATCAACAATATTAACCAATCATAATTTAATTTAGCCCCCAAGTTTAAATCTGATATTAATTTATGTAATTCAAATTGATTTAAGTATTTGATTTTCTTTTCCTTTGGAGTTTTTCCTTTTATTATTGCTTTTCTTGTCGGATCTCTGTCTATTATTCCCTCATCTACTGCATCAAGTATTGCTCCTTTCAATTGATGATGGAAATCCATTGTGCTTTGTTTTTCAGTTCTTCAGCATAATCATTTAATATTTGTTGATATGTAACTCTTGTTAAATTTTTTACTTCTAAATCTGGTGCTAACTTTTTCAACCATGATAATGTAAGTTTGTATTTTTTCATTGTAACCTCTCTTATTGCTCCCTCCTTATAAACATTTATCCATTTTTCATAATATTCATAAAATAATTCACTCTTTCTTAGTATATTTTTCATTCATAAAATCCTCCCCTAGTTTATTATTTGCTTGATGAAGAGTGATAAGGTTATCTATTTGTTTAAATAAATTCCCAATTTGTGTTTCCTCGTTTAAATCCTTTGGAAATTGTATTTCATAATTTTCTAACTGAGGAACAGTCAATTGCGGTACTCCAGTAGATTCAACTACTACATTCAAATTATTAATTGCGTTTTCAAGAAAATAATTATAATGCTTTGATTTTATAGTTAATAGTCTTACAACTGGCGTAAAATCAATATTTCTAGCTACTGCATGTCCAACATCACCACGACCTGTTACAGTTACAGCAGGTGCTTTTATTCTGTAATCTTCTTTATAATATCCAACTATTCCTTCATTTGTTAGTGCATTTGCTATTACTGGATATTTACCATTTTCATCAATTTTGTTTTTTTCTATGTCTCCTCCTGCTACTATATAATCACTTTCATCCTTAAGCTTACGCTGTTCCCAAGTAATTCAATATTAATATTATTATCAAACTTCAAAAAGCACTTATGCTGATGAAGAGTGATAAGGTTATCTATATTAGTTAAATAATTAGCAATTGATTTCTGTTCTTTAATATCTTTAGGATAGCATACTTCAATTTTGTTAAGTTGTTCGTATGATAAAAATGGTAATCCACTTCCACCACAAATTTTATTTATATCTTTTTGGTACAACATATAATAACCAAATTTGGATACAACATTTTCTCCTCTAGGCTTAGAAATTGTACCATTATAGGTAACAAAATGTTTTCCGTTCCCCCATAAAACAGAACCAGCATATTCTCCCATGTGTCCTATTATTACAGAATTTTCAGCATTATAATTCGTGTATCCTCCAATAATGCCATTTGCCCCATATACAGGATAAATTCCTCCATTGCTAGGGTTATTATTAAATTCTCCATATTGAAATTTATATATTCCTTCTAGCTTACGCTGTTCCCAAGAAACAAAAAAAGAGAGGACACTATTTCCCCTCAGCATAAAACAAGACACTATTCCAAGTGCCTTGTTTTATTTTATATATTAATTTTATAGTTATCAATATCAAATCCATTATCCAAAATAAATTTTCTTAACAATTCTCCAATTTCAATATTTACATCAAACATTGACAATTCTCTATTTGATATTTTTTCTAAATAATTTTTTGCCTTTTCTAAATCAACACTTTTTAATAATTCATCAAATCTTCCGAAAGCATTTATATTATTCTCATTAACTTTTAAATTTACTATATTTCTTAATTTGTTTTCGTCAAGACCAAGAATATCAGCAACTTTTCTAATTTTATCATTCTCAGCATTATGCATATATTCTGTTATATATTCTCTAAATGTTTTTCCTCTTTCAATTTGTACTTCTCCACTTTGTATATCGTGAATAAATATTTGAGCATATTTCTGTTCTTCTTGACTTAAAGATGAATATGACCTATGCAATTCATTTAATGTCTTCTCTAACTCCTCTTGGCTTATATCTTCTTGATTTAATACTCTTAAATATTTTTCAAACTTTGTATTCATATAATCTGAATCTATTTTTCCTGTATCAATTGAAGTAATATATCCATCAATATCGAATGGAATAGCCTCTTCCTCATCTTCTGACTCTGACAAATGATATAAATCTTTATATCTAGCTAACAAAGAATTATAATCATGTTCACTAAAATCTACAAATAGTGTTTCTTTGTCAAAGTGATATTCACTTTTATTCCATCTAAATCCCTGTATCTTTGCAGATTCCAATACATTATTAAATTCCTTAAATGATGATGCAAATTTAATTTTTTCGGCTTTCGTTTCAGGGAGTTTTTCAAAATTCATTATATTACAACTTTTAAATATCTCTTCTATCTCATGGAATATTTCATTTAATTTTTTTATATTTACATTTAGTTTTTCAACAAATAATCCTATTGGCTTATCACCTGAATATAGCTTAACTGCTCTTCTTATATTTTGTTCCATTGTATGGGGTTTTCTGTAATATTTTATTATTCCAAATGGCTTTTCTTCTCCAAATAATCTATTAGTTCTTGAAAAAGCTTGAATGATATTTTCGTATTTTAGTATTTTATCTAAGTATAGTGTATTAAGCCATTTTGAATCAAATCCTGTTAGCATCTGATCTACAACTATAAGTAAATCAATTTGATCTTCTTGTTTTATTCTATTATATGGTTTTTTATGTGCCAATCTTAATGAAATATCTTTCTTCATTTTTCCAAAAGTTGGTATAGTATAATTTTGTCCATATAAGTTATTATAGTCTTCTATAAGTTCTAATAATCCATCTTCTTTAATTGAAAATCCTTCATTATTATCAATACTTGGATCAAATAAAGCAGTGATATTTAAATTATGAATACCAGACATCTTCTTTTCTTTTAGTATTTTGTAATATTCTATAGCTTCTGGTATACTACTTGTTGCAAATATCGCTGAAAATTTTTTCCCTCTACTTAAAGTCATCCAGTTTTCTAATATATCCTCTATAACCTTTTCTTTATGTTCGTTTGACCTATATTGATTATTTGGTAAATAATCTTCTATTCCTTTTATATAATTTCCTGTTTCATCATAAGTTCCACACATTTTTAAATCATTCATAAACTTGTAATATATTCTGCTTTTTGTACTATCACTAATTGCCTCCGTTTCAGTAGATGCCTTTGCTTGATTTAATGCTACTGCTTTTCTAATGTCCATATCTTTATAAGTAAGAACTTTATATATATCAAATCCCAAAACATTTTTATCTCTTATTCCATCTGCTATACTATATCTGTGTAATTCATTTCCGAAAACTGTTGCAGTTGTATTATCTTTCTTTTGATTTTCATCAAGGATTGGTGTTCCAGTAAATCCAAAAAATATTGCCTTTACAAATGTGTCTTTAATAGTCATTAACATATCTCCAAAAGTTGATCTATGGCATTCATCAACAATAAATACTACTCTTTTCTTATTTATAATATCTATATCATTTTGATTTAATCCACTTTCTTTTATTCTACTCATTTTTTGAATTGATGTAACTATTAAAGTATCTGCTGGATTGGAACTTTTTAACTTTGAAATTAATTCATAAGTACTATCTGTATCTTGGATATCTTCCCCCTCATCTGCAAAGCCTCTATATTCTATTACAGATTGTGTTCCTAATTCAATTCTATCCATTAAAAATATTACTTTATCTGCATCTTTTGAAGTAGCAATTAGTTGGGCTGATTTAAAACTTGTCATTGTTTTTCCTGAACCTGTTGTATGCCATATATACCCTCCTAATAGATTTTTTTCATTCCAATCCATCTTTGAAACTTTATCAGAAATTGCATTAGAAGCATAATACTGATAACTTCTCATTACCTTTAATACACCATCTAAGTCATCTGGAACAGTATAAAATCCAATTAGCTGATGAGCCATTGGTATAGATAACAGTGATGAAGCAACACTTTTCCAGTCATCTACTCTTTCATTATTAAAATCTGCCCAATGGAAAAAGTAGTCTTCATTAAAAGTGTTTCCCGTACCAGCATTCGCAAAATATACTGTTTCATCTGGTGTCATTGCTACAAATACTTGTATAAGTGAAAATAAACCAGTGAAAATACCTTCGTATGAGTATTTTTCAATTTGATGGTATGCTTCACTTACAGAAACACCACTCTTTTTTAATTCAATATGTATTACAGGCATTCCATTTATTAACAACATTAAATCTCCACGTCTATCATTTAGTAATTTTGATTTTGTTGGAAATACAGGTTGTTGAACAATTTGATATCTACTTTGACCTGCTGCAATTTCTTGTCTATCATATATTTTTAGACTTATCTCTTTTCCAAGATGTTCAATATCATTAGGATTATCACGCTTTATTGTAACAGTTTTACCATTTATGAAACTGTTTAGACGTAAAGGGGTTCTTAATTTATTTATCTGTTCAATTATTTGAGCCATTTCTCCGTCTGTTAGTGGATAATTATTTAGTCTATCTATTTCTCTATTATTCTCATACAATATATTTGCCCAATTTTTTATTAAATCCTTTTCTGTTGGATATTTTATAACATTTTCTTCCCAGCCTTTTGTTTTTAACACATTTATTAGTGCTAATTCAAATTCTGATTCTTTATTAAATGTCATTGCAAACTCCTTTCTAAATAAACATCTTATTTAATAATGATTTTTCCATATTTTTTAATTTTTCTAACTTATGCTGATGAAGAGTGATAAGGTTATCTATACTATTAAATAAGTTTCCTAATTTTCGTTGTTCTTCTTTATTTGGCATATCAATATCAAAGTTGCCAACTTGTTCTAATGATAAATTAGGTTGAGCTCCTATTGTTGGATTTTTTTTGATAAAATTACTAATCGTTTTTCCTTTTAAATAAGTTTTTATATAATTAATATCTCCATCTTTTAGTCTTATAATTGCTAATGCTTGGTTAGTATTAGCTGGTAAAACATCTGATTTTACTACTGTTACACGTCCTAATGTTCCCGCAATTGAAAATAATAAATCGTTTTCCTTTAATTGAGATCTTTTAAGATAACTATTATGTTCTTCTTCTGTAATTTTACTTGTAATATTAATGTTACCTGAAAAAGAATCAATGTTTTCTATTTTAATAAAATTTATTGTTCCCTCATTAACTTTATCTAATGGAGTTGTCCCTTTTGTTATAATATTTGTTAATTCATTTAACTTACGCTGTTCCCAAGTGTCAGTAAATCCTTTAAATCTTATTTCTGGAACATTTTTGCCATCTTTAGGAAACATTTTTTCTAATAATGCCTTTTTTACATTAACTAATTTATCATACTTACTCTGATGAAGAGTGATAAGGTTATCTATCATTTTAAATAATTGTCCTAATTTCTTTTGTTCTTTAGAAGAAGGTACTAAAATCTCTTGTTCATCTAAATCTGATTTACTTAAATTACCAATTGCTCCATTTCCTCCAGAAACAAATAATTCAATAAACTTACTATACCAACTTGAGCTCATTGATGCATTTAAAAATTCAGGATTTTCATTAGCTGTTGCTAATAACATAAAACCACCATGAACTGCTGAACTACTTGGCAATCCACTAATCAACGCATGTTTTCCAACTAATCTTGTAGAACCATTTGCCGAAGTTATTAAAATATCATTATTTTTTACATAATCAATATTTATAGCATTTTTATTCACAAAAACATCATCTTCACTATATATAAACTTATCCTCTTGTATATTAGATGAACGCAAAACCCTTACACCATTTTTTGAAATATCAATTGAACTATATGTCAATCCTCGCCTAACATTTGCTAATCTTGAGAACTTATGCTGTTCCCAAGTGTCAGTAAATCCTTTAAATCTTATCTTTGGTTTTAATACTTTATTTTCCATATACTCCACCATTCAATAATGATTTAAACTCATTAAGCCCTTTCATATCATATTCATCACCAACTAACTCATCAATCATTAAGGAAAGCTCTTTTTCTGTTGTTAAAATCTCATTTTCAACATCCATTAAGGTTTTTTCATATTTTTTTGAAATGTTTTCAATTTTTTTAGAAAAGTCATTAATTAATTCTTCAACCAATTTGTTTATATTACTTACTATCGGTTTTATCCATTTAATTTTAAGTAATTCCTTTATTTCGTTTTCAGATAATTCTTCTATTGCTTTTTTTGAATTATTTTGCAATTTTGTTTCTAAAGTCTTTTGCTCCTTTTTCAATTCTTTTTCCTCGTCAATAACTTTGGCAACTTCTCTAATTCTTTTATCTATTTCCTCATTGTACTGTACTGATTTAATAGTTTCTTTTGCTTTTCTTACTATGTTTGCATTTACAAAAGCATCATTTGTTTCATTTAGCATGTCCGTTATTTCTTCTTTTTCGTCTTCTGATAATGATTCTATTGTTTCTTGATAAAATGATGATATTTCTTCTAATCTATTTTCTATATTCCTTATACTTTTAACTTCATCTTTCATTTTGTATTCTTGAACTAATTCAAAAGGTATAACTCTGCCTTTCCATCCTATTTGTACTTCTTCTTCTTTTCCATTTTTCTTTTTTATTTCAGTTTTAGGATCAACTTTATTACAAGTTTGTAGCCCTTCTGTCTGTATTAATTCTATGTCAGATGCAATATTGTTCCATTCATCATCTAATATTTGATATGCCTTATATTTATCTATCAAAGAAATTTTATTCATTCTTTTAAATATTTCATTGCTAATTTTATTTTCTTCGCTACCTATCTTTATTTCGTTTGAATTTGCTATCAATTCGTCAGATAAATAAGCTTCAAAATTATAAAATGAATTTCTGAAATTATCTTTATATTTTATTATATCTTTATGATTTTTTATGTATTCATATATATTGTCCTTTTCAAGCTCAAAATAATTTTCATTTACTTGTTTAAATAAATCCTTTTTTAAATCTGGAAAAACATCAAAGTATTTATTGTAGTTATCTAATTCCTCTTTTGGAATACCTCCAAACATTGATGCATAAATATCAAAAGTTTCTTGTTCATCAGAAGAATCAACATATCTTGGTATATTTAAATTATAATCATTTTCTCTAATTTCTTCTCTTGATACAACTCTTGAATACTTTTCTACATCTTTTCTTGCAATTACTGTATCAACTATTTTTTTAATATCACAAGCTCTTAGTTTGTTATTTTTTCCATCTTTGATAAATCCTTTGGATGCATCTATTATTTGAATATCAGTATTATTTTTTTGCTTTTTTAATACCATTATTATTGTTGGAATACCTGTTCCAAAAAATATATTTGCTGGTAATCCAATAATAGTATCTATATTATTTTTTTCAATTAAATTCTTTCTAATTTCTTTTTCTTCTCCACCTCTAAATAAAACTCCATGTGGTAGAACTATTGTCATTATACCATCACTTTTTAGATGATATAAATCATGTAATAAAAATGCATAATCTGCTTTAGCTTTTGGTGCTAATCCATATTCTTTATATCTAGGATCTGCCTCTTTATCTTGTGGATTCCAATTTTGAGAATAAGGTGGATTTGAAACTACCGCATCAATAAACAAAGGTGTGTATTCGTGTTTCTCATCAAAAAATGGCCAGTCATCTTCTAAAGTATCACCATTTCTTGTAACTATATTATCAGGTAATATTCCTCTCATTATTAAATTCATTCTCGTCAAGTTATATGTATTTTGTTTTAATTCTTGTGCATAATATTTGATTTTATTTGAATCCTTTACATATTTTGCAACAGAATTACCAATATTAATTAGTAATGAACCTGAACCACTTGTTGGGTCATATATTTCAATATCTTCTCTATTTTTCAAATGATTAGCTATTATATCAGACATTAGCTGAGATACTTCATGAGGTGTGTAAAACTCTCCTGCTTTTTTTCCTGCATTCGCTGCAAAATTGCTTATTAAGTATTCATAAATAAACCCTAATACATCATAGTCTTGTTTACCATCCATTGGTATATCTTTTATCAAATAAATTAAATCACTAATAGCTTTTGTTTGTGATTTTGAGTTATCCCCTAGTTTACTTAGCCCTGTTTGTAATGTATCAAATATTTTTTCAAAAACTTTTTTATGGCTTTCATTTATCAATCTATTGAAAGCAGATAATGCATCTCTTACATTTGAAACGTCAAAATCATTTTTCTTTGCTAACCAAGTAGAAAATAAATTATCATAAGCTATAAAATATCCTATTCTTTCCTGCATAGTTTTAACTATTCTTTGATTATCTTCTGTTACTACTTTTAGATCACCTGATAATCCCATATTTCTTAATGTATTTTCTTCTTTATCTGACAAAAATTTATAAAATATAAAACCCAAAATATAGTCTTTGTATTCATTTGCTTCAATCTTTGAACGCATTTTATTGGCTGATTCCCATATTTTAGATGCTAACTGTTGTTTATTCATTGTAACCTCCTCAAAATCTATTATAACTATTATATCTTATATCACAAAATAACATTTTTCTCAATAAATATACAAAATTTTACTTTTTTAACTTTGTATCTCATTTTTTACAATTCTATTCTTTGTTCAAAATTCCCTAATTAGGGAATCCAATATAAAAAAGGGTTTGGGACTTTCCCAACTATCAAGAACCCTTTGTATACACAAAGGGGAATCTTGCTAAAAACATTTCTCTTATTTTAGTTCTTTTACTCTAAAACAATATAAAAAGAAAAGTGACATTTTTATCTGTCACTAATCATTTCACATCTAAAGTAATTTAGCTTATACTCCAGTTATCTTAACCATTTCAATACCACCACACATTTCATATAATCTTGAAATTATTGAATCAACAATACTATAATTTTTATTTATACATAATCTTTCTCTTAATTGATTTCTGTTATAATTTGTGGTTATAACAATCGGCAAATAATTATTATATCTATTATTCACTATCAAAAATAATTTTTCTAATACCCATTCTGTTGGCTTTTCTTTTCCTAAATCATCAATTACTAAAAGATCAACACTAGAATATAAATTCAAATAATCCTTATCAGAAACTTCTGAATCGCTATATGAATCTCTAATAAAATCTAACAATTGTATTAAAGTTCCAAATATTACTGATTTTCCGTTCTTAATAATTTCATTTGCAATGCATGATGCTAAATAAGTTTTACCCACACCATAAGCTCCTGTTATAAAAAGTCCTTTATTAGTTGTTCCTTTTATCAATTTATCTACATATTTTTTAACATTTTCATAAGCATTTTTATTCTTATTTGTTATTTTATAATTTTCAAATGTGCTATTTAATTGACGTTTTCCTAAATTATTATTTTTAAATAATTTGTTTATTTTACTTAAATTGATTTTTCTTATTTTGTCTTTTTCAATATATTCATCATATTGTTGCCAAATTTTACTAGCTTCATTACAAGTACATCTTTCGTATGCAGTTGCTATATCTTTATAAACAATATTGACATATAGTGCAGTATAATCATTTATATGTAATAACTTTCCACAGAATTTGCACTGTTTGTGCATTTTATTATCAGTATCTAAAACTATGTCAGAAATCAATTGTTTTGAATCCACTACCATTTTCACCTGCCTTTATATCATCTTCTAATCTATTATTTTCTATTTTATTCTTTTCTGTTATATTCTCTTCTTCCACGTTACTTGACGTTTGCGTAACGTTACTTTCTTCTTTTTTCTTATCTCTAAATTTTTTTTGTCTTGCTCTATTTTGCTCTAAAATTTTCTCATATTTATCAATACTTTGATACTTATACCAGTTTTTAATTATATATGTATTTTCCTGATATATTAGCATTTCTAAATGGATTAATTTGTTCAATATATTTTCCATTTTTGCATCCGTTTTGTGAATGATTGTTGCAAGTTCATGCACTGTCATCGGATTATTTTCTGAAATCATTAACTTTCCTTCTTGCATACATTGTCCTGCTATTGTTAATAATTGAATCCATACTCTAAAAAATGTGTCCCCATCACGTTCTTTAAGTAATATTTTGATTTTTGGATTTGCAAATATATCTGTAAACACTTTAATCCATTGCATGTTTTCCCTCCTTTACTTTTTTAATGATTCTTGTTCTTTATTATTCAAGTATTCATCTAGTGCTTTTACTCTAAATAATACTCTTCCACCAACTCTTGCACATGGTATTTGTTTTCTTCTTACTAATTGGTTTACTAACCAATATGATATTCCTAAATACTCTGCTGTTTCTTTCATTGTTAGTGTTTTTCGTTCTACCTTTGGTAATTCTGGCATATAATCACCTCTCTTTTTCTTAAATTCTTTATGCAAAAATATGTATAAATATTAAATTTTATATATTCTTGCATTTACATTTGTATAATTTAGTTAACTAATTATTATTTATTATTTTAGATGTTTTATTTGCTCTAAAAAACCGTACAGATAATAATTTTAAAATTTATTTCTATTGTATGGCTATTTCTTTATTTTTTAAAAATTTGTAAAAAAATTTATAATTTTTGTCACATTTTCTATTTTTATTTCGCCTATTTGTATAGAAGGATCAATAATTTAAAATTTTTTTAATTTTTTTTACAATTTTGGTCAGGTTTTTCACTTTTTTTTCGCCTATTTGTATAGAAGGATTAAAATTTTTTAAAAATTTTGATGATTTTTGGTATATTTTCCAATATTATTTCGCCTATGTATGTAGAAGGATTAAATCTTAAAAATTTTTTGTAGTTTTACTAAGATTTTTCATTCTTTCTTCGCCTATTTGTATATAGGAATATTAAAATTTTAAAATTCTTTATAAATTTTGTGAGATTTTTTAATTTTATTTCGCCTATTATATGTGAAGGCATAAAAATTAATTTTTTTAAATTTTTTGATAGGTTTTTCCATTTTTCTTCGCCTATTATGTATGAAAGCATAAAAAATTAATTTTTAAAAGGTTTTTGGGAATTTTAATACTTTCATTTCGCCTTTTATATATAGAAAGGTTATAAATTTAATACAAGTTCAAGGAGGAAAATTATGAATTATGAATTAGAAATAGCATTTGACTTCAAAAATTCAAAAGAGTATTTTGTAAGATACGAACCAATAGAACTAACAGACTCAGAGAAAATACCAGAAAAACTAAAGAATAAAAAATTATATGTTTTTGAAAAAGTTAAACCTAAAGCAAAAAATATCGGAACATTTCTGCTTGGATTTCTAAATTTAGATTTTTCAAATGCTTTACATTTGAACTATTTTTTAGTGCATTATTTTCTTGTTAATTTTATTGCTAGTAAAAATAATTATCTAAATTTTGAATATTATAAAAGTATTGATTTAACATCTGAAATTATGGATAATCCAAAAATAATATTAACAGAAGATGAATTTATAGATTATGCTGAAGGGACAAAATTACTTTATTTTAGTTTTATTGACTCTGCTCAATTTGTTTTTAGGAATATCGCAGAAAAAATATATTTCAAGACATTATTTGACTCGTCTACTGAAGAAGATTCAGATTATGAAAGTCTAAAGATTTTGAAAGATAATGAAACATATGAATCAATTTTAGATAATATATCTGAAAATTTTAAAGATATAAAAATGAATTTTGACTTAGATTCTTTCTTTTTAGGTTCTAACGCTAATAAGTCAAAAGATAATATTAGGTATTACTATTCTTCTAATGACTTTACTTGTCTTTTGTTTATTTGCATGAAAGAATTTATGAATTATAAAAATAGTTTTAGGATTGTAAAATGTAAAAATTGTAATCACTATTTTATTCCTAAAACTGCACATAAGACATTGTATTGTGATAATATTTTTAAAGATGGTCTAACTTGTAAGGAATTTGCTGATAAGGTTTCTTCTAGCAGAACATATGCTAATGATCCTATTTGTAAAAAGTATAGAAATAGATATAAAAATTTGAGTAAACAAGCTTCTATTAGTAATAATCCTGAGGTATTAGCTCTTTATGAAAGATATAAAGTTGATGGTGCTGTGATGCTTGATAAATATAAACATGATGAAATTAGTAGTAGTGCTTTTGAAAAATGGATTGATGGGATGAAAATAAAAAAGTAAGAAAATGAATAGAGCTTAAAGTGCAATTTTTGCACTTTAAGCTTGTGTGAATTGCACTTTATTTTACCCTTTCCAACTCATAGCCCATATCTTATATTTCTTATAATTTCATTTGTTCTAAATTTACTAATTCATTTTTCCTAAAAGTCATCTTTAATAAGCATGGAGATTTTATAGCCAACTCATTTTCCTTGTATTCAAGATTTAATCTTTCGTTTACTTTGCAAAAACTTAACAAATAGAATTTTATTGTTCCACCATGACTTATAACAGCTATTCTCTTTCCTTTATATTTCTCAAGTATTTCATTAAAAAATTCATTCATCCTTTTATTAGTATCATTTGCGCTTTCACCATCGCGAGTTTTAAATTCTGGAAAGGCTAATTGTTCACGAGATGGATCTCTGGTTTCTTTATTATTCATAAATTTTGCTAAATCATCCATATTTCCAAGTTTTCTTTCACTCAATCTTTTATCTATGTTATATTGTAAATTGTTCTTATATGCTATATATTTTGCAGTAGCTTTTGCTCTTGTATAGTTGCTTGTCCAAATAACATCAAGATTTTGTAATTCTGTATTTTCGCTTAATTTCTTAGATTGTTCTTCTCCTTTTATAGACAATATTTCTTTTTCATTAATCATTTGAGAATTTTCATTTGTGTTTCTAATCCCATTTTCCTCAACTGTTTCAGCATGTCTAATTAAATAAATAACGGTATCATTCATTTTAAATAACTTTCTCCTCTTTTTTATATTATATATTTTTTTATTTGTAAAATATTACTAAAGTTCAAATTTGTATAAAGTTTCACCTGTTTTTAATTTTTTTATAAAAATTGCTCCAAACTTTTCATAATAATTTTTTAAGTCTGTTTTTAGATATATTGTTGTAAATCCTCTATTTTTTGCCTCTTTTAATATGGCATCATTTAATATTCTAGAATATCCTTTTTTTCTATATTCTTTTTTTACATACATTGTAGCATACCATGGCTTTAGTTCTTTTTCTTCTTCACAATCTTTTGGAAATATAGATATAAATCCTATCAACTTATTATTATCTACTAAAATTAACTTGCAAAAAAATTCATCATTAAATGCATTATAAATTTTCTCTTTTTTTCTTTCTATTCTACATTTTCTATTTTCTTCTTTATTGTCTGCCCATTCATCATATTCTAATTTTGCAACTTCATCTAAATATTCTAATTTATTTTTTAAATTATATATTTGCATATTTTTTCTCCATATTACGTATATAATTATCAGCCTCATCTCTAGATTTAAAAATAAATATACTATGATTAATTTTATATTTATCCAATAACTTATAAATTTGTGGCAACTTTTCGTTAGTAAAATTAATAATGCATTGTTTAAAATTTTCATCTAGTTTCTCTTCTACCCAAGGCAAATCGTCTCTTTTTTGACCGATTCGTGATTTTGCACCTTCAAGACAAACTTGAGTTGGAAAATCCAACAAAAATATAGTATCACATTCATTTATTCTTAATTCTAATGTTTTTTGATAATTTCCATCTATAATCCATTTATCCGTTTTAAAAATTTCTTTTAATTTTTCTTCTAGCTCTTCTTTTGTAATATGTGTACCATCTTTTTTATGATATAGCATATCTATGTGATATAATGGTAATTTAGTAATATTTTTTAACTTTTTAGAAAATGAACTTTTTCCGGCACCAGGACTTCCAATAACAATTATTTTTTCCATTTTTTTCTCCTTCATTTACTATTTATATTTAACATTATAACATATTTTTTAATTTAATCTATATTTCCCCTACATTTTCCGATTTTCCCACTCATATCCCCTGTCGGGTTTTGTTTTCCAATCAAAAAATGTTACAATAAAAACATAGTAATACAAACAATTACTAAAAACAACAGAAAGGAGGCAAAAAAGTGACAGGTAGTATTGAAAAACGAGGAAAAAACAGTTACAGGCTAGTAGTATTCAAAGGATACGACCTAGATGGCAGACCAATAAGACATCAAAAAACAATACACTGCAAGAAAAAATCAGAAGCACAAATAGAACTTGCAAAATTTCTAACAGAAGTAGAAAGTGGACTAATAGTAGACGGAAGCATCCCAACATTTGCACAATATGTAGAAATATGGACAAAAGATTATGCATTAAAAGAACTAGCACCATCAACTTATTATAGATACAAACGCATGCTAGAAACAAGGATAACTCCATATTTTGGACATTATAAACTAAATAAAATCAAACCAACAGACATTATGAGATTTTATGATTTACTTGAAGAAGATACTCAAATTGTTAGAAGAAAAAACAACAATGGAAAGAAAACAAGAAAACCACTATCTCAAAAGACAATATTAGAACATCATCGTTTGATATCGGCAATGCTTCATAAAGCAGTATATTGGCAACTTATTGTAAGCAATCCTGCTGAACGTGTTCAGCCACCCAAAACATCTAAGCCATTAAGGCGTCATTATGATGAAGAACAGACTAAAATTCTTGTTGATAATTTGCAAAAGTTAAAAGGCAATCAAATTAAATATCGTACTGCAATTTTACTTGATATTTTTACTGGTGCAAGGCTTGGTGAACTTGTTGGACTTGAATGGAGTGATATTGATTTTAAAAATGGTATTATCAATATTAATAAATCTAGTCAATATCTTTCTGAAAAAGGAGTTTTTACTAAGGCACCTAAAATAGAAAGTTCAATAAGAGATGTTGCAATACCTGATTTTATTGTTTCTTTACTTGAGGAATATAAGTTATGGTATGATGAACAAAAATCGATTGTAGGCGATTTCTGGCACGAATCTAATAGGTTATTTGTTCAAGATGATGGTAAACCTATTCATCCATCTACAATTAGCAAATGGTTTGAACAGTTTGTTAAAAAGATTGGATTGCCTGTAATTAATTTTCATGGTTTAAGACATACAAATGCAACTCTTCTTATTTCACAACAAGTGGATGTTGCAACAGTATCTGCAAGGCTTGGTCATGCACAAATTACTACTACATACAATTTCTATGTTCACCCACTAAAATCTCATGATAGGACTGCTGGAAATGTATTAGAGAATTTGTTAATTTCAAGCAAGGCAAATTAGAAATTCAATATTATCTAAAAATCTTTTTTGTAACTCTCATATTTATATTTTTTTGATTTACTTTGTTGTAAAAATGACTTTAAGAATTTTTATGAAATGAGATTTTCTTAGAGGTTCTATGTCAATTGGGAAGTTGATCCCCAATTTCTCCCCAATTTGACATAATAGTGCTATTTTTAAGCATTATAGCAACCAATTAAATGCAACAAAAAATCGCTACAACCACTCAAGCTGTAACGATTAAATCAAAATTGTAAAGCAAAATCATTTCAAACTCGCCTTAGAGTTATGAGCGGTTCCTGACACGTTTATGAAATTTAGTGAAATCAATGGTTTTAGGCTGTATATCAATAAAAATTGGGGATACAGTTTTTTCAAACATTTGTGTAATTTTTGGTACTTTTTTGAATCAATTCACACCAGTTTATCCCCAACTAGATTTACACATACATTCGTACATTTTTTAGGGAAAACCAATTTGATTTTTTGGAGGTTTTATAAATGAATTTTAGAGAAGTAAATAAAAATGATATTTTAAAAAGTTGGTATGATGCTATGGATGAAATATATTTGTGTTATATGACTGAGCAAGATAAGTTTCATAATCTTAAGTTTGATAATTTTAGAGAGAATATTTTAAAAAATTTACCTAAACAAAATAAGTAATATGCTGAAAAACAGCTAGATTTAATTTATGACGATTTTATGAAGTATACTGAATATATGACTGAAAAATATTATAGAAATGGTTTTGTAGATGGTGGGCAATTAATTAAAGGTTGTTGTGATAGTAGTCGTCCATTTTAAAGTGCAAAATTTGCACTTTAAAAATATAAAATTGCACTTTAAAAAGCCCTATTGGGCTTTTTTCTTATTCTCAGCAGGTGTAAAATTAGTAATTAAAAGGTTGAAGCCTGAATTTTTTAAATTTTTTTCTAGCTCACATAATAGATATTTAGCATATGGAGATCTTGTCTGTCTTTTATAGTTTTTTGAAAATCCCGCAATAAAAACAATTTGCTTATTAAATAGCTTTAAAAAATCATCTTGCTGAATTTTCTCTTTTTCTTTTTCATTTAAATCATTATAATATTGTTTTATCAAATTTTTATCATTCCTTAATACTAACTCTATCATTTTTGATGATGTATTTATTTGATTTTCTAAATCTCTTACATGTTCTCCATTAAATTCTCCCTTATTGCACATCAAATATATGTTATCGTCATCATAAAAAATTAAATCCGCAAGCTCTATAAATTTGATTTCATGTTTATGTACGGTAATTATTTTTCTATCTTCTATAAACATTCCATTATACATATCTTCATTATTTGCTTCTTTTGTCAAATTAAATTTTTCTACAACTTTTTCAGACTCTGTTTGTATATTATCATATAATAATTTATATTTTTCATCCAACTTATTGAAGAAATGTTCTTCAAATACATACCATGTTCCATTTAATAAATAATAACAGAAATTTTCATCTTCTATACATCCTCTTAGTAAATTTATTATCTTATCTGGAACTATAACTGTCTCTCCATTTTCATCCATAGTACCCAACTCATACTGATACAAAGCCTCTTCTATTCTAGTTTTATATAATCTACCTTTATCATCCATTAATGTATCTATAATATCCTTAAACTCTATTGGTGAAGTTTTTACAAGAATACTTTCATTTTCTTTAGTTAAAATATATTTAGACGAAGTAAAATAATATTGAGAAATGTCATCGCTTACTAATTGAAATTTATCTAATTCATTATTTAAGATACTTCGTATCATAATATCTTTTAGATATGATAGTTTTATTCCTTTTTTTCTTATTGGAACAAAATAATTCAAAATAAAATTATCTTCTTTTTCTTCCAATTTAGAAAGGGTTTTTAAGATTACTTTTAATTCCTCTAATGAAATACTTTTTCTAATAACAACAGAATCTCCGCTTGAAATAGATATTTGCTTATTATCTTCAATGCCAGAAACTCCTAATTTTTTCGCAATTTCCTTTGAAACTTGTATATTTAATTCTCTGTAAATGCTTCCTAAACTATCTTCCATCGATACACTAGTTACATTTTTTGTTATTCGTTCAGTAGATAAATTGTTTCCTGTTATATTATTTTCAACAACTTTTCTAATTATTGGATTATTCTTATCCACAATCTTAGGTATTAAATATAAGCCATAATTCTTTTCTATAAATTTACTTATATAATTTGCCCCTCTTCCTCCAGTCATTGCATATATTTTGTTATCTACAATAGTAAATAGTATATATGAAGTACTTTCATTAATAATCTTTTTATTATCTATATCTTCTATAATCTTTCCGTTATTAATCATATATTCGACCATATTTTTCCATATAGGATTTCTTTTACTTTTTATAAGCATTAAAGTAAATTCATCATAATCTGATATTAATACATTATCTCTTCCTTTTTTTATACAATTTCTTAAATACTCTATTATCTTACTTTTTATATCATTAATGTTTTCATCTTCTTTTAATGATATAGTTTCTTCAACTTTTTCTACATTTATTTTGTATATGCTAAATTGTATTAATTCACTACTCTCTTTCATTAAAATCCCCCTTTATTATTATATAACTTAATTTTTGAAAAATTTGTCGAAACTTGTCATTTATTATCAAAAAAGCAAAATAATTCTGTAAAAATAATTACATTATTACTTTGCTTTCTTTCGTAAATCACTTTATTATATTACCAACACTTTTCTAAATCATTAGCTTCATATGAATCAACTATTTGTCCATTATTTATTGATACCATATACAAATTCCCATTTTTATCTATAATATAGCCTTCTTGACCTCTATATTTAACTCTGACTCTGTCACCAATTTTTAGTTCACTAGTATTATTAGAAAATAAATCGTTTAGTAATCCCATCTAAATCACTCCTATAAAATTATTCATACTTATACTCTTCACTATCTTCCGCAACCATTATATTATTTTCATTTTCTTCATCATCAATCGAATATATTATTTCATTTTTTTGATTTAATCTTTTCTTTAAATAATCTGACAATTTTTTATCCGTACAATAAATATAACATCCTTTTTGCCCTCTTGTCATTAATGTTCTATATGTATTCTTTATTATTTCATCTGCAATTTTATTTGCTTGTTCAGGATTTTCTTTGCTTAACTTATTTATTCCTTTTATTGATTGGTCTGTTTTAGCTCTTTCTTTTACATCTGTAATTACCATATCATTTTCATATCTTAAATCATTTCCAATAATTACTCCTGCATAATCGAATTCCAATCCTTGAGCAGTATGTATACAACCAATTTCATTTACTGAATTAGGATCAATTGCCCATGTTTGGCTATTACCTAAATTCCAACTCATTGCAAAATTATATTCATGAATTGTTATATCGAATACGTCTGATCTATTTTTTCCATCTTTTATCCAATTCCAGCAATATCCTGCAAGTAATCTAGCTTTATTATTGATTTTATTTTTTTCAAAAATTATATCTCTTACTTCATTAGGATCATCACATATCTTAATATCATAATCCAAATCAAATCCCTCATTATTAGCTGTTTTTCTAATATCTAGCACATCATCTAACCATGCAATATATCCATCTGATCCATTACATCTAAATTGTGATTCTAATTCCATTACTTCTGATTCTGCATTTGCTTGTCCAATATACTTTTGTATTTCTTCAACACTTCCAATATCTTTTAAAGTTACTCTTTGAGATTCATCTATAAAAAATATTGAAAATTTAGAAGCTTTTATAATTTCTTTTATTTGATTTTCTCCTAAATTTTGAAACATTCCTGATTTTGCGTTTAATCTATGTGCTTCATCAACAATTAATACATCAAACTCATTTTCAGATGATTCAACAAAAGAACCTGATCCTTTAAATAAATTATTTATTCTTGTTTTTCTAAAATCTCCACTCAATTTTGCTGCATATACATTTCTTGGTGCTGCATTCTTTGTTACATATGAGCAAACCATATTTTCATTTGTTAATTTTACTAACAAGTTAATCGCTAATACTGATTTTCCTGTACCTGGTCCCCCTTTAACAATTAATACTCTTTTATTTCCATCTCTATATGATTTTCTAGCCATATCTAGTGCTGTTTCATATACAAGTTTTTGATCATCTATCATTACAAATTCTTCATTACCTTTTAACATACTTGATAATGCATCTTGTAATGATTTAGATGGTCTAATTTTTCCATTCTCAATCATATATAAAGTTTCTTTGTCATCACCATATTTAATATACTTATTTATAAAATCTCTTAACTTTTCAACATCGCCATTTATAAATGCTGGTGCTTTTTCTAAATAAGTTTTATAATCATCAGATAACAAAGTTGGTGGTGTAACTGCTAAATAATTATGCAAATATGCACATGGATGTAAGTCAATTTTTCTATCTTGTACAGTTTCGTTGTAGTCTTCTATTGTTGTTGCATATGACCATGCTTGATATGATGGATGTGCTACTTCTCTTAATGCATATCCAGTAACTGCTTTTACAATTCCGTCTTTTCCACTTACAATATCTGCCTCAGTCCATTGCTTTAATTCAACTATAATAGCAGTATTTTTTAATTTTCCATCTTTCCCTGTTATTATAAAATCCACTCTTTTTGATGTATTAGGTATTTTGAACTCAATTGCTATTCCTACATTCTCAGGAATATTATTGTCTATTAAAACCTTCATCATATATTGCATAGAGTTATTCCAGGCATTTCTTTCAGACTTAGAAGTATGATATCCCATTTTTTCATAAAATTTTCTATCTATATTTTCTTCAATTCTGTCTTGTACAACATCTTCTACAAATAATTGCTTTGTTGCTTCATATACTATCATAATAATTGCCCCCATTAATTATTATTATAATCTGTTATATTTTGTACTTACTCCTTTTGCCTTATCTACTGGATATTTCTTTCTTGTCTTATCCAATTTTTTTAATATTATTTCTTTAGGATCCACATTTAATTTATTAGCCATCATAATACAATAAGTAAATACGTCGACTAATTCTTCATAAACTTCTTCTTTATCATAATTACTATTCCATTGAAAGCATTCTAAAAGCTCTCCTGCTTCAATAGATATTGATTTTGCTAAATTTTCGGGTGAATGAAATTGATCCCAATCTTTTTCTTCATTAAATTGTTTTATTTCTTTCATCAATTCTTCCATTATTATCACCTCTCCTATATTTTTATATCATAAAATTCGATTTTTCTCAATAAAAAATATAGAAAGAGTATCTCTTTCTATATTAATTTACTTTTTACAATTTTAACTAAAATATTATATATCTTCTTTGAATATAATTCATAAAGTTTTAATGCTGTATTATCCTCATTTAAGCTATATGCTAATCCATCATATTCAAAAAAATATTGGTTTAAATCCTTATGTGTGTATTTATTTCTAAGCTTTCTAAATTTATGCAATACATTTATTTCATCCTTAGACATAAGAGAATTTAAAGAATTAATTGCTTCTTCAAAACTATTATCAAAATTTTCGTTTACTGATCTTATTATACTTTCAACTATATTAAAAAAGCATAATGCCAAAACAAATCCTCTTCCTTCTTCATATAAAGATTCACATTCATATAGAATATTTGCATAGTGTTTTGAGTAATGAAAAATTAAATCTATTGCTTCTTTATTCATCTTAATCCTCCTAATTAAATATTACTTTTCTCATTGCTTCATTATTAATTTTACTTACAAATTTAACTGTTTTTTCAATTTTATTGAATTTCTTAGCTTTTTCATCTTGTAATATATTCTTTTCAATATATATAATTTGCTTAAATATTTCTTCTAAAACATTCACAACTATACTATTTCCAGCCATTTTATATAACTTATCTCTAGTAAAGAACATTTCTCCTTTTCTAGCTTGAAAATTATTATCTATAATTCTCTGATAATCTTGTTCATCAAACCCCATTAATAAAAAACATTCTCTTGGTGTAAGATATCTATAATTGCTTTTATTGGTATCTTCACTATAATAATCAATCAAGCCAGAATTAGGATGTCTATCTTGCTTTGTAGTAACAGTTGATACAACAATATTATTAACTTTTTTATTAGTATAAAGTATATCATTCTTTTTGTATATTTCTCTTCTAGACATTGTATCATTAGGTTGACATTCATCTGCTTCTATTCTATATTGAATATTATTATAATCTAATTTTAATATATCATCCTTTAGGTTTTTATGTTTTTTTATTATTTTATGTGTATATTTTGGATTTGCTAAATCATGCTTTTCAAAATAATTTTTCACTTGATTTTCTTTCATTTTATCATTATTTGTTAATACACTTATCATATATGTTCTAACTCTTTTTTGAGGAATTCCAAAATCACTAGCATTAAGTGTATAAATATGATTAGTATATCCTATTTCATTTAAATAGCCTGTCCATTCATCAAAATTTGCCTTATGCCTACTTGTTAAAATTGCACTTACATTTTCCATTAATAAAAATTTTGGTAACTCTAATTTCGATTCTACTCTCTCTTTTAAAATTCTTTCTACTTCCCAAAGCATTCCAGATCTGTTATGTGCATTTCTATCAATTCCGTCCTTTATTTCCGTGCCAAAATCCTGCTACAGATAAGTCTTGGCATGGGAAAGAATAGGTTAAAAGATCTACATCATTGGATAATTCTTCACCTTTTATATCCGTTATACTAACTAAGTTATTTGACCTTTCTATAGCTGCTAATAATCTTTTAGCAATCTCATAATTTAAATTTTCAACTGCCTTTTCAGTTGCTGGTTTTTTTCCATTCATACTTAATGTATATTTTTTTAATTTATTTATTATTTCTTTCTGTGATAATTTATTATATTTTTCTAAATCCTGCTTTCCATTATGAATTAAATCATATGCAATTATAGCATTTATATCCCAATCAACTGTACATAAAATTTTATGCTTTATTCCAATATTTTCTAAAGCCTTTGCTTGGCTTCCTATACCACTAAATGTTTCTATCACCTTAAACATACATGTACCTCTTTTTTTGTTATATTTAATATTGTACCAGATTTCAATTTTAATTACCAGAGTTTAGTCAAAATTTTTATTATTTTTTTAAACCTTCTTCATATAGTTTTTCTCTTATTTCAAAGATTCTTTTAGCTTGTTTATTTGAAGGTGTTTTGTAAGTTTTATCAAAATTAGCTGCCACCTCTAAAAAGCTTTGTTCAATAGGATTAATTAGCTTCCTTTCTAATCCCCAACTTAAAACTTCTTTCCAATAATCAGCACCTAGTTTTACAACTTCCATTTCCAAATTTAAATCATTTATCATTTTTCTTTCTTTTTTTCCATTTTCAAGCTCTTCTTTTTCCTCTTCAAAATCTATTAAAGAATTAATAAATTTCTCACTTATAATCCACTTTTCTTTTTGTGCTCTTTCCCAACAAGTATCTTTTTTACACCATTCTGTAACGTTATCTGTAGTTCTATCATCACGAGTTATAAAATCATATACTTCCCTAGTTGTAATTAACAATTGTTGTTCTAATTCATTATATAAACTTTGTTTATTCCAAATTAATTTTAAATTTAATCTCTTATTTTTGTACTGTGTTTTAATAATATTTGATAATATACTAATAGAATATGTAACAATATTTGCTCTATAAGCTCTTTTTTCCTTATACCAATCTTGATTAGTTACTAATTTTTCTGTTTCCTTAAATAAAATTGCTAAAGAAATGACATTCCTGTAATACACTTCATTAAATCTTTCGTTTGATTTTTCCCACTGATTATCTATTTTTTCAGCAAAAAATCTCATACTATATTGGGCCCCTTTACTAACAATTTGTGGGAACCCTTCATATGTATTTATGTATTTAGCTAAATCAACTTTTTTAATAACTTGATTTTTAGGATTTTTTAATTGATATTTTTTTCGTTCACTTGCTGTAAGCTTCATTTGTTCTTGAGTATATTGACCTCTTGCTCTTTCATAAAACCATATAGTTTGATATTGATTTCCATTAACAGCTGGAGCATATACTTTTCTTGAATATTCTTCCATTCTTATATGGTATGGATGATTTGAAAAGAAATCTGCTTCATCAACTTTATTTTGACTATTTGCACATCTTGAAATTGTCGGAATCATTTCAGTTGCTTTTTCATGATCCACGACAGATAATTTCATGGGTACAAAAATATTTGAAACATCTTTCTTATCTTGTAACACTGCATTAGCTATAGATGCTGTAGTTTGACCACCATTTATTATTTGTAAATCTTTAATTTGAACTATTTTTAATCCATCATCACCTAATTCTGTTTTTATTTCTGTTGCAGTTGCTGCAATACCATTATTATATGCAAAAAACATCTCTTCTTCATTCAATATTGTATTTCTTATTCCTTTATTAACTTTACCTTTTATGCTTAAAAATGATCTAACATTTCCTTCAAGTAATCTTGCACCATAATCAATATACATTTTTGCCAAAACATCACCTGGGATAACCGCTAAGTATGCAGAGTATTCATCATTATTTATTGCATTAACACAAGGTATTCCTCCTTTTTTCATTTCAGAAAAATCTATTTCAATACTTTCTTTACCTAAAGAAGAACTATATATATCATACATTCTTTTTATATCCCATACATTCAGTTCTACAGGTTTATTAGCAATGTCTTCTTTTTTAATATTTTTTACTCTTTCACTTAGTTTTCGATCTGTAATTATATAAAATCTAAATTTTACTATTTCATTAATATTATTTAATAATTCTTTAGCAAAGCCATATCCACTTGAACTTTCCTCAAATCCTTTACTAGTTATATATCCATTTACACTTGCTTCTACTAAATTTCTCATACAATCATATAGTTTGTTTATTTCTGTAGTTGTCAAATTTGTCGTTTCATCTAAATTAGAAAAATCACTGATTAATACAACACATGATTTATCGTATGGATCAAAATAATATCCATCCATAACCATTTTTCTATTTCTTTCTCCTATTCCTTCAAAATAGCCCTCTGTAAAATCTTCAAATTCCTCAGCATTAATTAATATCTCTACAACATGATTAACAAATTCACTTGACATATTATTTATTTCAGATTCAGCAGATACTCTTACATCTTCCAATAAATCTTTTCTATATTCTTCTAAATCCATATTAATCACCTACTACAAAAAAATCTTTCATTTTGTTAATATATATTTGATAACTAACTCTAACAATTCCATCTTTTAGCTCGTTATTATTTATTCTTGGGAATCCTTCTATTACTTTATATTTTTCTATTCCTTTATTTGCATAAACATATTTATCATATTCTTCAGTATAAAAATAATTTCTTTCTTCTAATTTTTTATAAAATAAATCTATTTGATTTTTATTTTCTAACATTTTTTCTATAGATTTTATATAATCATTTAAACTAATAGGATTAGAAATAGCTAGATTACTAGGTTCTAATTTTACCAAAACCAATTCTCCATACAAATTAGATTCTAATTGTTCTATAGAACTAATTTCTACTGTAATAGCGTTTTCTCTTATTGCCTTTAATTCATACCACATATCTTCAATTTCAAAATCTTTATGTGACATTGAACTGCCTATCCATGATTCTAAGCTTTTGCTTATACCATACTTTTTTATCATTATTTCTTTTAAGAATACTAATTCTCCTAATAATCCTCTTATTTCATTTTCACTCATTATTGTAGAATGAGGATTTTTAAACATTTGTATCCATTTTTTCCATCTTTCTATAATAAATGAAATTGAATCAATTTCGTTTGATAGGTTAACTGTTTTTTGTACTATATCATCACAAAATTGATAAAAAATGTCGCTCATCATGTCATCTAATAAACTAAAACTTAAGCTTAATCTATCATCTACAGTTCTTTTTGAAATTTTCGCTTCTATTAGTTTGGTAGATTCAATTTCTTCTATCTCTCCATACGCAACAATTGCTAGTGTTTTATATCCACTTTCATTATAGCCAACATATGTATCTATAGGATGTTCAGCATTGATCCTTATAAAAGACTTTGTTTCTTTACATTCTTCAAATTTTTCCTTTATTAAATTAATCATTTACTTCCTCATCCTCCTCATTATCATATTCCTCAAAATTTTCAAACTGTCTATATGCTATTAAATTAATTTTATAATTTGCATAACTAGTCTCTTCATTTAATAGAGTAGGTATTCCTATACTTATTCCAACAATCGGATCTTTATCTTTTATGAAAAGTTTTTCATTATCTCCATCTTCTTTATTTAGATCTAATAAATATATCATCAGTAAAGGATTTCTTTTTATTCTAAAATAAGCAATTTGTGGAATAATTTTTCCAATTTTATCTGGATGGTCACTATAATATTTTTCTTTTACTTCATCTAATTGTTCCTTACTTAATCCAAATACTGAGTCTCCTGGATTACCTAAACGATTTCGTTCTTTAGATAATTGTATTACTTTATTATTATTTCGAAACATAAAGCTTCTCTGTACTAAATTAACCGAATAATTTTCATCTATTATATATGGATCCTTACTTGATTCACCATTAATAAATACCACATCCCATAAATTCAATTCATCTCCATCATATTTTTCTATAAAATTCATTATAGTCTCTGCATTAAATCTTAGGTTGGCATATGATGCTTCATAATTTTTTAAGAAATCAATAATAATATCCTTTTTTATTCCTTCATAACCACATGAAGTACCTATTTTTTTACATCTATATTTATTTAATTTTATTGCATAAAGTAGGTTTTCTACAGCACTTAAATTTGTAGTATTATTTATTGGATCATTATTAATTCTAGGTGTTTCTACAACTACTTGGCTTAATGATTGTGCTCTTTTATAATTAGAAGCTGTTCTCATTTTATTTCTTGCTGTTATCATTAAAGTCTGTTCATCATTTCTAACACGTAATCCAAATTCTAGTGGAGTTTTGCCTAATTCTCTCATATGTTTTATATCTCTTTTTAATTCACTCGTTGCTTCACTTATTTCTTTATAATAAAAAATGTTTTCATTGCTCATCCATACCTTACACAAATCATCATAATTTGGTCTATAACCAAACCATCTTCCCATTTGCATTAATGTATCATACATTTTTGAATTTCTATGAAAATAACTAATAACTAATCCTTCTAGTGTTAAGCCTCTTGATAATCCCATACCACCTATTGCTATTACTCTTAAACCATTTTTTTCATTTTCTTGATAATTTAGTGAATCCTTATTTTTTGTATTTACTACCTTTACTTCTATAGGTGAAATCGATTCATCTATTATTTTTATTATTTGTTTCCAATCAAATTCAACATATCCATATGAACTAATAAAAGTTTCATAAAGGAATTTAATGTGTTCGTCTTTTAATGAATCATCTAAATCTAATTTACTATATAGTTTTACTGATTTTTTTATATCTTCAACATAATCTGAAATAATATCGCCAAATTGCTTTTGAACTTTAACAAATCTACTAATATTTACAAGCATAGATCTATGAGTTGTTGTATCTCCTCTTAAATCTCTTATTGCGTTTACTATCAAAAATTCATTTATTGCTTTCTTTAAGCTTTCTGATAATTTTTCAACAACAAAATCGATTTTATGATTTAGTGGATATATCTCCCCATCTCTTATTGGTTCTAACATGCTATAATATTTACTATCTTCATCATATATATCTTTCGCTCCAATATAATTTGTTGGTGCATCTAAACAATAAATATAATCTTTAGGGAAAAGATTCTCTTTTTCCATATCATCTTTTGTATCGGGATTTATAAATACATTTGCATATGGAGTAGCTGTAAACCCAACATAACTTGCTTTTTTAAATAATCCTAACATTTCCACTATTTGGGCATTAGTCCTTGTAGGGTCACAATCTTCTTTATTGGTATTTATTGAAGCATTATCTGCTTCATCATCTATCATCAAAAGAGAATTATTTATATATTTTCTTCCCGGATCTAAATTTATTTGTTTTAACCACTGATTTAATCTCTCAAGTACTGTAACATTCTTTTTTATAACGAAAATTACAGGATCCTTTAAAGTATTTAAAAACAATCCCAAATTATTAGCAAATTTTGTATTAAAGTCATCACTTTTTGTTGTTAACACAGCTGTTCTCAACGTATTATCATGTTTTCCTACTCCAACTAATTTATCAGTTTTTTGTTTTTTCATTGCATCACTATCTATTCCTGTAAAACCTTCATCGATTCTTAGTTGTGTTTGCTGTCTTAAACTTTCTATTGTTCCTGTCAACAGAACAATAACTTTATATCCTGCATCTGCTGCTTTACATATTAATCCCGTATAATTTGCTGTTTTTCCGGATTGTACGTCTCCTATTATCAAACCTCTTCTTTGGAATTTTTCTTCAACATTAGGGTCACCTAGTAAATCTGTCAATTCATCAGACACTTCATCCATAGTTTTTACTACAGGTATTGGAAATTTTTTGTCATGTAATAAATATTGTTCATATCTCTTCCAATATTTCATATTCAAATCTTTCTTTCGCTCATAAAACCACTTAACATGTTGTTTTGAAATCAAAGCTTCTCCCAAATCAAGCTTAATTAAATTTTCTGCATGTATGGTGCTTCTAGCTATTTTTATTTCTTCTTCCGTTAATTCAAATGGCTTCATATTTGCAAAGTTATTTATAATTTCATCTATTTCCGTTTCTGTTAAAGTATCTTTGTATGTATATGTTTTTACAACATCTATTAATTTTTGAATATTTTCATTCACCCTATAACTCCTCCTCTTTAAACATTGACCTTAATTTTTCATAATTGCAATATGGTTCTGTTTTTAATAACGCATCTAATGCCGTTTCCTTATTCATTCCTATACTAGCGCATAATTCTAAACTCTCTTTAATTTCATTATATAATTTTTCTATGACTTCATTATTTTCATCATTTTCAGGTTCAATTACTTTTCCTTGGGAAGCATCCAAATATAATGAATTAGTAGGAAATTGTTCTTCTATAATGTTAAGTGCTATATCTAATGCTTTAAGTTGATTTGGATTTAAAGTCTCTTCTAGTATTTTTAATTGTTGTATATTTCTATTAATTTTGTACTCATAGCAACCATCTCTTAGTTCTATTCTCTCCCATATATAGTTTATATCTTTATCTTTATTAACTTTTCTTCCTCTATAATTGTGGACTGTTTTACTTTGAAATATTGACTCATCAATACATGCATATAATTTTTTCTTTATTATATCAGGTAGATTTGCTGTACTTTTTTTAATATCTATTCCCCACATATAATCTAGAGAATTTGGGATATCTACCATAACTCTAGCCAATTTTCCTAATTCTTCTTTTCTAGTTAATCTAAACCATGTTCCCCATATTATTAATCTTTTATTTCTATAGATATAAAATCCTTGATTATTTTTTAAATCCTCTTTTCCTCCAACTTTATCCAAATCTTCTTGAGTTAATTTACTTATATATGGCAATATATATGGTTTAACTTTAATGTTTTCATTATCAATTGTAATATTTTGTTCTCTTAATGCCATTGTAGATTTATTTGAAAGTAAAAATGGATCTCTTGATTTTATTTTATTGTTATTTACATATATTTCTACACCATCATCTAAATACCTGTGAAATACAAGTGCTAAGTGATTAATAGTATCACTCATATAATCTCTTAATGTATTATTTAAATTAGCTGTAGATGATGAAACTCTATCAAAATTTTCTAACAATAAGTATGTTCCTGTATCAACATTATCAAAAAGACTAATATTAGGTAATTTTTTTATTTCATCTTCTCCATATTCAAGTAAATACCATCCCTGTCTCTCTATTACATAATCAAGATCCCAAGAAAATCCAGATAATTTCCCATCCTTTTTACTAATTACAATTAGTTTTCTACATTGAGATAGTGAAGCAGATTTCATCCCTAGTCCAAATCTTCCTAAATCGATTTCACTCCTCTTTTCTAATGGATTTTTAGCTCCATATCGTAGTGCTTCTTCTAACTCCTCTTTACACATCCCGAATCCATTATCAAATATGATCAATTGAGGATATTCATTTGGTATTAAAATAATATCAATTCTTTTTGCCATTGCACTTATACTATTATCAATTAAATCCGCAATTGCAGTTTGGAATGAATACCCTAAAGATCTTATTGCTTCAATTAAAATTGGTGCTGATGGTAAGCTTTGTTTTTCTAACATAATAATCTCCTATTTTTATTTATAATAACTCTATTATATTTTATATCATAAATCGACAATTTTCTCAATAAATACCTACAAGTTTTTCTACTTTTTTCGACATTTTTAGTACTTTATGATTTAAAAAAAAATAAAAATTTTTATAGAAAAAAAGTTGCTACAACATATATAGTTATAGCAATATAAATCTAGTTGCAGTTAAAACTCAAACTTATTACATTAGAATTATTAACCTAGAAATATTAAATTAATTTATATTTATTTATTACAATACTCAATTCGCATTTTACTTATACAAGTTATATATTTAACTATTTTCATTAAATATAACTTATAACCTTAACTATTAAAATCTTTCTACTTTTTATTTCCTACTATTAATAGCTTCATCAACATGAAATTCATTATCAAATTCATAAGTTGATAATATAAACTGTTATATAAATCAAACAAATAACTTTAATTCATTTATGGTATTCTCGTCAAGTATATTTTTATTATCTCCTCAAAATAATGACAACAATTCTCTATTTTATCTTTTACTATATAATTTATACTTGTCTCACTTTTAAATATTGTAAATACATCTAGGCCATTCTAAATTCTATTCATAAAAATTGATTTGAACAAACTAGATTTCATCCTTGCCCTATTCAACTATTCCTCCAATAATCTGGTCAAATTTTTATAAATTTATTGTTTATTATTCCTTTCCTTCTTTTTCTACTTGTTCAATCATATTATTAATAGTGTTCATTTTCCCTTCATAAATCACCGATGCAAAGAACGCTCTTTGCGCAGCTACCACTGAAAAGGATGTCTACAAAGCTTTAAAAGAAATAGCTGTCCTATTCAAAATGTCTGATAACTACGATCTGTTCCTGGACATCATTGAATGGGTTCAGGAAGTCCAGAAAGTCATCAATGCTGTCCAGATGCGTGATAAGAATCGTTCTGAGCTGGTTAGCCTGCTCGACGAACTGCTTGCAAAAGCCAACGGTATCGTTGATGAGGAAAAACAGAAAGAGCTCAGCAACAAGCTCAAGGCACTCTTCAACCAGCTGGCTGAGCACTCCGATGAAATCGCCAAGATCATTGATCTCAGCGAAATCTTTGACTAACTAAGTCAAAAGGCAAGGGAGCAAATTTACATTTGCTCCCTTGTTTTTATTTTTTCATTTCATACTCCTTTAATACTTCACCATCAACATCTTTCAATACAATCTTATTATCAACAAGCACAATATAGCTATGAGCAGAATTACATTTTGGAAGAGAAATTGAACCAGGATTTGCAAAAACAAAACCCTCTTTCTCTTGAATAAAACCTTGATGAATATGTCCATAAATCATAACATCAAAATCATCATAAGGAATATTCTCAATATTATACTTATGACCATGAGTAAAATAAAACTTCTTTCCATTAATCTCCATCAAAATATGATCATTAAACTTAAAATCTGAAATCATTTCATCAACTTCTGCATCACAATTCCCTCTAACAACCAATAATTTATCTTTTAAAGAATTCAAAATTTCTGCCACTTTCATTGGCTTATATTCTTGACTCAACTCATTTCTAGGTCCATGATAATATAAATCACCTAATAATATTATTTTGTCAGGATTTTCTCTTTCATTAATCTCTTTTATTTTTTCTGCATAATATCCAGAACCATGTATATCTGATATAACAACTGCTTTCATATTCTCTACTTCCTTTCCAAAATAATATATCACATTTTTATAAATTAATCCATATTTCACTTGACTTTATTTCTATTAGCTTATAAAATATTTTCAAATAATTTAATATTATAATTAATAAAAAAAGGAGGTCACATATGGATAAATATACTGAAATCAGACCTATTGCATTAGGTTTGGCAATAAAAGATAATAAACTACTTGTAGAAGAAAAGTTTGATAAAGTAAAAAATCAAACTTTTTATAGATGTTTAGGTGGTGGTATTGAATTTCTTGAAAAAAGTTCTGATGCTTTAAAGAGAGAGTTTAAAGAAGAAATTAATACAGATATTGTTGTAAAAGATTTTCTTGGTATTTCTGAAAATATCTTTACTTTTAATGGTAAAAATGCTCATGAATTAATTTTATTTTATTCAATTGACATTGCAGATAGTGATTACAAAGATGAATATAATATTATAGATAGAGGTGGCGAATTTTCTGCAAAATGGATTGATATTGATGATTTTAAAAATAAATCAAAAATATTATATCCTGAAGAAGTCTTTAAATATCTTTAAAAAGATAAAACTTTATTATATATTAAAATAAGACGGTATAAATGAACTATTCATTTATATTCGTCTCATTTTTTTATTTTAATCAATATAATTTTTCAAGACATCATAGACTTTTTGAGTTGGAAGTCCAACAATACTAGTATAATTTCCATCAATTTTGTCAACAAATACACAAAATTCATTTTGAATACCATATGCTCCTGCTTTATCCATTGCTTTTCCTGAATCAACCCATTTTTCTATTTCTTGTTCTGACATTTCTTTTAAGAATACTTTTACTTCATCAAATGTTTTGTATTCTTTGTATACACCATCTTTTTCAATTAAAATGCTTAGTCCTGTGATTACACTATGTGTTCTATCTCCTTCTAAAAGTTCTTTTATCATTTGAATTGCATTTTCTCTACTTTTTGGTTTCCCATATATCTTACCTTTTTTTGTTACAATCGTGTCTGAACCTATTACTATTCTGTCTCCTGATGTTTTTTCGAAAACATCTTTTGCTTTTATATATGCTAGTCTTTCAGTTTGTTGTTCTGGAGTTAGTCCTTCTTTTAAACTTTCATCTACACCACTTACTATAATTTCGAATTTTGGTGTTATTAAACTTAATAGTTCTTTTCTTCTTGGAGAACCTGAGGCTAATATTGTTTTCATTGTTTATATCCTTTTCTTACTTTTTTTGTTTCAATTATAGCATATTCATTAGTTTATAGCAACTCCATTTACATATAATTTATATCCATTAAAATCAATATTACTATATGTTGTGTCATCATCTTCTAATGATGTAATGTAAGAATCTCCTGTTAATTTTATTTTTGATGTTGCGTTTCCATTTGATGTTGTTGATGAATATTCTCCACTTTTCTTTAGCAAGCTTTATTGTAAATCCACTTGCAATACATACTATAATTATAATTGTTATCATAATTATATTTTTTACTTTTCTACTCATATTTTTATCCTCCTAATATTATTTGCAAGTCTTATTTCTTACTTTCTAAATGTATTTTAGTTTTAAAAGATTAAATAAATATTAAATATAAAAATTTTTTTATAAAATTATTTTCATTTTTTGTCATTGTGTTATAATAAATTTGTCTAAAGGAGTGATATAAATGATTCGTTTATTTTTTATAAAAAATAAATTTAAAAATCAAAAATTAGTTAATAATGATAAGAAAATTCTTGAAAAATATACAAATATAGCTCAAAAATCAAAAGATGAAATACTTAATGAATTTAATTCTGATATTGAAAAAGGTCTATCTTCAAAAATAATTGAAGAAAAACATAAAAATGATGAAAAAAATATTGTAGTAAAAGAGGAAAAACATTCATGGTTTTACTTTTTTATAAATTCATTTAAAGATAAATTTATTTTTATTCTTATAGTTTTAGCAATTATAAATAAATTTGTTGGTGATGATACTCTTGGAACTATAATTATTTTAGCTATTGGTTTTGCAAGTGCTTTGATAAGATTTTTTCAAGACTATTCTACTTATAAGTTTAATCAGTCTTTAAAGAGTAAACTTTTTTCTACTGCAACTGTTATAAGAAATGGCAAAGAAAAAAATATAAAAACAGAAGATATTGTATTAGGTGATATTGTTCATTTAAATGCTGGCTCAATAATTCCTGCAGATGTTATGATTTTAGAGAGTAAGGATTTATTTTTAAATCAATCTGTTTTTACTGGTGAAAGTACTCCTATTGAGAAAAAGGATTCTTACATACCATCAAATGAAATTTTTTCACTATCTAATATTTGCTTGATGGGGACAAGTGTTATAAGTGGTAAAGCTACTGGTATTGTTATCAGCACAGGATTTTCAACATATTTAGGAAATATGGGTAAACAAATTGATAATAAAAAAGAAATTACAAATTTTGAAAAAGGTATGAATAATATAACAAAACTTCTTATTAAATATATGCTTGTTGTTTCTATTGCAGTATTTATTATATATGCACTTATTCGTAAAGATGTATTAGAGGCAATTCTATTTGCATTATCTGTTGCTGTTGGAATCACTCCAACAATGCTTCCTATGATTGTTAATGTTAATTTAACTAAAGGTACTAAAACATTAGCTAAAAAGAAAACTCTTGTAAAAAACATTCAATCAATCCAAAATTTAGGTGCAATTGATGTATTGTGTACAGATAAAACAGGAACTTTAACATTAGACAAGATTGTCTTACAAAAATATATTAATGTTGAAGGTAAAGAAGATTTATCAATTCTTGAATATGCCTATTTAAATAGTTATTATGGAACTGGAATGAAAAACTTAGTTGATAAAGCTGTTATTACATATGGAAATGAGCATAATATTAAAGAAAAAATTGTTGATTATGAAAAAGTTGATGAAATTCCATTTGATTATACAAGAAAAATAATGAGTGTTGTTGTAAAACATGATGATCATTATAGAATTATTACAAAAGGTGCTTTGGAAGAAATATTAAAAAGATGTACTACTGTAAAAATAAATGGTGAACACAAAGACTTAACTCAAAATATGATTGCAAATATAAATAGTAATGCAAAAGATTTAGCTTTACAGGGAATGCAAGTTATTGCATTAGCTTCAAAAAGAGAATATTCTGGTAAAGATATATTTAATTCTTCTGATGAATCTGAAATGGTATTTATCGGATTTGTTGCGTTTCTTGATCCACCAAAAAAAGATGTAAAAACTACAATTAAAAATTTAAAAGAATATGGTGTTACAACAAAAATATTAACTGGTGATAATCAATATGCTACCGAAAATGTTTCAAGATTAGTTGGAATTCCAAATGATAAAATTTTAACTGGTTCTGATATTGATAAAATGTCTGATGATGAACTTTCAAAACAAGTTGAAGATGTTGATATATTTGCAAGAATGAATCCTTTACAAAAAGAAAGAATTATTACTATATTAAAGAAGAATGGTCATGTTGTTGGATATATGGGAGATGGTGTAAATGATGCTCCATCACTTCATAATGCTGATGTTGGTATTTGTGTAAATACTGCGACAGATATTGCAAAAGAAGCTAGTGATATAATCTTATTAGAGAAAAATTTAAAAGTTGTTTTTAATGGTGTTGTTGAAGGAAGAAAAGTATATGGGAATATTATAAAATATATGAAAATGGCTTTAAGTTCGGATTTTGGTGATGTTTTTAGTATTTTTATTGCAAGTATATTCTTACCATTTTTACCATTGCTACCTATTCAAATGCTTTTACAGGATTTTTTATATGATTTTTCTCAAATAGCTATTCCTTATGATAATGTTGATAAAGAATTTTTATTAAAGCCTAGAAAATGGAATACAAAAGGATTAGGAACTTTTATGAATGTTATGGGACCTATTAGTTCAATTATTGATGTTTTAGCATTCTTGGCATTCTGGTTTATTTTAGGATATAACAATATTGCTAGTGAATCATATTTTCAAACAGCTTGGTTTGTTGAATGTCTAATTAGTGAAACTTTAATAATACATTTTGTGCGTACATCAAAAATTCCTTTTGTACAATCAAGAGCAAATCCTATCTTAACTGCTCTTACTATGGTTACAATAATTGGTACTATAATTACTCCAATATTATTCCATAATATTTCATCATTCCATTTTGAAATATTACCACCTTTGTATTACTTAATTGTTATTGGATTGACTGCTTTGTATGTTGTTCTTGTTCAAATTGTTAAAAAGATTTATATTAAGAAAGTTGGAGAATGGTTATAAAAACAAAAAAACAAGGAATATTAAATCATTCCTTGTTTTTTTTGAAACTTTTTAACCAATTTTTTATTTAATTTTTCCACTTTTATTTTCCTTTTAACATTCTAATTTATAACCTAAGCCTCTAACTACCTTTATTTGCACATTTGAACCTGCATCAAATCCTGTTAATTTGTCTTATAACATTGATTTTGCTGTAAGCATGATTACTTTTGATTCTATTTTTTGTTTTCTAATTTCCTGCAAAATTTTAAATCCTTCAATTCCAGGAAGCATTACATCTAAGATTATTAAATCATAAATATTTGTTAATGCATTATCTAGCCCTTCTTCTGCATCTCCATAAACATCAACAATATATTGCTCATTTCTTAATCTACTTGCTATTACATCAGCAATTTTAAATTCATCTTCAACTATTAATATTCTCATATAAATAACCTTATATATATTACTTTTTATTCATTAAATGAATATTAAATTTATACAAAAATTTTAGATATTTTTTCAAATTGAATTTTCTATATCTCTTGATTTTTGCAAACTTTGAGGATATAATTTGTAAAGGTAAATTTAGAAAGGACAAGACTATGGATAAAATTATAAATAAAATAGCAGAAGAATTAAATGTAAAAAATACACAAGTGGAAAATGCTGTAAAATTAATTGATGAAGGAAATACAATTCCATTTATCGCACGTTACAGAAAAGAAGCTACAGGTGGGTTGAGTGATGAAATTTTAAGAGATTTAGGAGAAAGACTTACATATCTTAGAAACTTAGAAACAAGAAAAGGTGAAATTATAAAATCAATTGATGAACAAGGAAAATTGACTGATGAGTTAACTATTGCAATTGCATCAGCTGAAACACTTGCAGAAGTTGAAGATTTATACAGACCATTTAAACAAAAGAAAAAGACAAGAGCTACTGTTGCAAAAGCTAAAGGATTAGAACCATTAGCAGATATTATTATTGCACAAGAAGAGAAAAAAGATATTAATGAAATTGCTCAAGAATTTGTAAATATTGATAATTTATCTGATGAAGATAAAAATAATAAAGATAAAGTTGTTGCAACAGCTGAAGATGCAATTCAAGGTGCTTTAGATATTATCGCTGAAAATATTTCTGATAACGCAAAATATAGAAAATATATCAAAAAAATATGTTATCGTGAAGGTACTATTGTAACAAAATCTGCAAAACCTGATGAAAAATCTAATTATGAAATGTATTACGAATTTGCCGAATTAGCACATAAACTTCCAAGTCATAGAATTTTAGCTATTAATAGAGGTGAAGCTGAAGATTTCCTAAAAGTATCTATTGAAAAACCTACAGATAAAATTTTATATTATATTCAAAAAGATATAATAAAAGGAAAAACTCAATTTACAGAAATGCTTACAAATACAATTGAAGATGCTTTTACAAGATTAATTGAACCATCTATTGATAGAGAAATTCGTTCAGATTTAACTGAAAAAGCTGAAGAAAAAGCAATTAAAGTATTTGGTCAAAATGCTAAACAATTATTATTAGGTGCTCCTATAAAAGGTAAAACTGTTATGGGATTTGACCCTGCTTATAGAACTGGTTGTAAAATAGCTGTAATTGATGAAACTGGAAAAGTTTTAGATATAGCTACAGTATATCCTACAGCACCACAAAATGATGTTGAAGGTGCAAAGAAAACTTTATTAGATTTAATAAATAAAGACCATGTTGATATGATTGCAATTGGAAATGGTACTGCATCTCGTGAATCTGAAATGTTTGTTTCAGATATGATTAAAGAAGTAAAACATGATATTTGTTATGTAATTGTTAGTGAAGCTGGTGCATCTGTATATTCTGCCTCAAAACTTGCAACAGAAGAATATCCTGATATAAATGTATCAATAAGAGGTGCTATTTCAATAGCTCGTAGATTACAAGATCCTCTTGCTGAATTAGTAAAAATTGACCCAAAAGCAATTGGTGTTGGTCAATATCAACATGATGTAAATCAAAAGAAATTATCAGAAAGCTTAACAGGTGTTGTAGAAGATAGTGTAAACAAAGTTGGGGTTGATGTAAATACTGCAACTCCTTCTCTACTTTCATATGTTTCTGGTATTAATAATACAATTGCAAAAAATATTGTAAAATATAGAGATGAAAATGGTAAATTAAAAGAAAGAAAAGAATTATTAAAAGTTCCAAAGCTTGGAAAAGTTGCTTATGAACAATGTGCCGGATTTATTAGAATTCCTGATGGAAAAAATCCATTAGAAAATACAGCTGTTCACCCAGAAAGTTATGAACAAACTGAAAAATTATTAGAGTTATTAGGATTTAAAATTGAAGATTTAAAAAATAAAGAAAATTTGAATTCTTTAAGAGAAAAATTAAAATCAGTAAATATTGAGGAAACTGCAAAAACACTTGATATTGGTGAAATGACATTAGCTGATATAATATCAGAATTATCAAAGCCTGGTCGTGACCCAAGAGAGGATATGCCAAAACCTGTTCTTCGTAGTGATGTTTTAAAATTTGAAGATTTAACTGAAGGAATGGTACTTACAGGTACTGTTCGTAATGTTATCGATTTTGGTGCATTTGTTGACATTGGTGTAAAATATGATGGACTTGTTCATATTTCTGAAATGAGTGATTCATATGTTAAATCACCTTCTGAAATTGTTTCTGTTGGAGATATTGTAAAAGTTAAAGTTATAAAAATTGATCAAGAACGTAAAAAAGTTGGTCTTTCTATGAAAATATCATAGTTTGCTCACAAAATGTAAAGTAAAAAACAGGGCTTAGAAAAATCTAAATCCTGTTTTTATTTTATTCACTAACATATTTATTTTGTATTTCTTGTATTTTTTCATAATTATTATTCAAAATCTCAAGAAAGGCTTCTGCTACTTGAGGATCAAATTGTGTCCCTTCACATCTTTTTATTTCATCTTTTACATGTTCAATATCAATTGGACCTCTATAACTTCTTCTACTTGTCATAGCATCAAATGTATCTGCAACAGCTGCAATTCTTGCTAAATATGGTATTTCTTCACCTTTTAACATTCCAGGATATCCTGTTCCATCATATTTTTCATGATGATGTTTTACTATTGGAATAATATCTTTAAAAATATCTGCAGAACCTAATATATGTGCCCCTATTGCTGGATGATTTTTTATTTGTGAATATTCATCATCTGAAAGTTTGCTTGGCTTTAATAATATACTATCAGGAATTCCGATTTTTCCAATATCATGAAATAATCCACCTATTCTCAAAGTTTTTATTTGATCTTCTGTTAATCCTAATTTTTGGCCAATTAAAACTGAATATTCTGAAACTCTATCTGAATGACCTCTTGTATATGTATCTTTTGCTTCTACAGCAAATCTTAAAGTTTCAACCATTTCTAAATAAGCTTTTTCAAGTTTATCATTTGATTCTGAAAGTTTATCATTTATTCTTTTTATTTCTTCCATTTGTTTAACAGATTTTATACCAGATTCAACCAATAATTGTAATTGATCAAATTTATCGCTTTTTTCACAATATCCTTGAATATCAAGTCTTTTAATAGTCTCTAATGGTGGAGCCATATCTTTATGACCTGTTAATAATAATATGTATAATTCTTTGTTAAATTTTCTTATTTCTTCTACAACTTCATCACCATGTAAAGGTGTCATCATAAAATCTAATAACATTAAATCAAAATGTTCTTTTTTTACTAATTCAATTGCCTCTACTGGGTCTTGTGCACCATAAAATTCATATTCAGAATTATCAAAAAGCACTGTTAAAGAATCAAGTATTCCTTCTTCATCATCTACTCCGATTATTCTATATCTTCTTTCACCACTCATTTGATTTTGTAATGCTTTTCTCATTTGCCCTGTTCTCCTTTTTGTATAAAATTTTATCACTCATCCTGAGATATATAGTCTTTTTAACTATACATTATATTATTTATTTATAGGAATCAAAATATTAAATGTTGTTCCTTTTCCATCTTCTGTTTTATATGTAATGTCTCCTCCAAAATGTGCTTTTATGTTTGAATATGACATATATAATCCAAGTCCTGTACCGTTTTTTCCTTTTGTTGTAACCATTTCTTTAAATAGTCTATCTTGTACTTCTTTTGGAAGTCCTCCTGCAAAATCTGTTACTGAAAATATGACATTTCCAGAATCTTTACTAATTTCTAATTGAATATTTTGATCATGTTTTCCATCATAGGCTTGTATTGCATTTGAAATCATGTTATTAACAACTTGTACAAGAACATTTACATTTCCATGAATTATTTGATTTTCATCTATTTTCATCAATACATTTAAATAAATATATGCATTCTTTAATTCATGTTTCATTAATATATTTACTCTTTTTATTAATTCCATTACAGTAAATTCTTCCGTATCATTTTCTGATAAAGATGCTACAGCTTGACCTTTTACTGTTGTAATAATATCTGACATATATTCAAGATGTGCTCTTATTTTTGGTATCCATTCTTCCATATCTCTTGCAATATCATGATGGTCTTGTGAATTTACAAGTGGGTCATCTATTGATTCATCATATTCTTTTATTAAATTTTCTAATCCTTGTGTTGCACCAGCTATAGACATAATAGGTGTTTTTAAGTTATGTGCTATTCCTCCTATTAATTGTCCTAGCCCTGCTAAACGTTCTCTTTCCATTAAGATATCTTGATTATTTTTTATTGTCTCCATATCTTCTTTATGTTGTGTTATATCTTTTAATAAAAATAATGTTCCTAATGAATTATTGTCCGAATTTATAGGTGTTATTTCTATTCTAAAATATTTTCTTATTTTTACAAATTGCTGTTCAAATGATACTGTTGTTTCTGTATCATTAGCTCTTTTTATCGATTGATTAATTTTAGAAATTGCTTGGCTTGATATATCTTTTTGTTGTAAAAATTTTATAAAATTTTTACTTCTTATATCTTCTGGACTTAGTTTAAATATATCTAAAAATGTTTTATTAAAATCTGTAATTGCATTATTTTCATCCAAAACTACATATCCATCAGATATTCTATCAACTATTTTTTGTAAAGCTATTGGCGTAATCTTTAAAAAGTTAAATTTCATTATGGCAAATGTATAGAAAATTACAGCTATTGAAAAACTTATTGGAGTTAAACAAACATTCATATTATATATTTTTAATGTTCCTAATACATTAACAACTATTGGAAACATTGTTCCTATAATTATTAACATTGTTTGTTTTGAAAAGGCTCCAGAATTTTTTAACGTTCCATATATCATTAGTCCTATACTAACAAATAATAATCCATATGTATATATTGTATGAATATAAAAATATGGTCCATATACCATTTCATTTAAATTTGTTGAATATACTTTATAAAATAAATGATGATATTTATTAGTATATAATACCGCTAATGTAAGTAACGGTATTATAAATAATAATAAATATTTTTTCTTAAACCTAATTTTTGTGTTTTTAAATATTATTGCTACAAAAAACAATGCAACCGGTAAAAAACATGTTCCTATATATATAAAGTTTTCAAAAATAATTGGTTCAACATTTCCAAATGTTGTGAAAACTAATTGCAAGATTACACCTATACTTATTATTAAAACTGTTCCTAAAACAGATGCAAATGCATGTTGTAATTGAGATAATGGTTTCCTTTTTATAATAGTATACATTAATACTAATATAGAAAGTGTAGATATAATAAGTAATATAAATTCTGTATTAATTAATTTCATTTGTTTTTTCTCCTTTAGTATTCTATAAATCCTATTCCTTTAAAGTAATTCATATATTTTAATATGTATTCTCTATCTATATTTTTCCAAGAAAAACCTATTTTTTCTAAATATTTTTCTGAAAAATCATATGAGACTCTTATGTTTGATGTATATATTAATCTCTTTTTTGAATCTATGTCATGTATTATACCAGATAAAATTTCTTTTTTAAAGTTATCATTTAAAATTTCTTTTAATTTTCTTGACATTGTTTCATCATCTACAGCTTCAATATTTATTCCCAATTCTTTCATTGTATTTACCAATAATTTTATTGGTAACAATTTAGAATTATAAATATGTAGAACATTACAATTACTATCATATTCTAATATTTTTATAACTGCTTCTGCACATAAATCAACTGGTCCAAGTTCAATAGCATGATCTAACAAATATTTGGGAAACATTCCAAGTTCAATAAAAGATTTTAGTCTTTTTGCAAAAGCATTTTCTTCAACATTTTGTTGGAAAACGCCATCACTATATCTATTAGTAATATTTCCCATCCTTAATATTTGTGCATTTAATCCACTTTTTATAGCTTTTAATACTATTTTTTCCGCTTCAAACTTAGTTATAGTATATATTCCTGATATATTTTGTCCTATATATAAATCACTTTCTTTAAAGATTTTCTTACTATTTATATTTTCTGTTGTTTCTTCTACTGTTTCTTCTTTTTCTCCATTTCCTGATACACTAATAGTTGAAATATGTATTAATCTTTTATTTTCTTTTTTACAAAATTCAACTACATTTTCTGTTCCTTTTACATTTATATCATTAAATAATTTTGAAATTCCAAAATGTTTTACTAGTGCTCCTGCATTTATTACTGTTGTTATATTATTTTTTAGCATTTTATAATCTTTTGAATTAATTGCTAAATTTTCTTCAACTATATCCCCTTCGACAACTTGAATTCTATCTTTATTTTTTTCATAATAATCATTTCCAAAATAAAATGCAATTTTTTGTTGAAGTCTAATTAATGGTTCTTCATTATTTTTTCTCCTTACTAAACAATAGATTTTTCCATTTTCATATTTCAAATATTCATATAATATATGTATTCCTAAATATCCAGTTCCTCCGATAAGTAATACATCTTTTACATTATATTTTTGAATCTTTTTTAAATTTTCTAAATTATTTCTTTTTAATATTTTATTTATTTCTGAATAATCATATTTTTGGATATTATTATTCTTATTATATCTCTTTTTTGATGCTAATTCTTTAATTGTAGGATATTTGAATATATCTGCATACTCAAAATTGAAGTTATATTTTAGTGCTTCTATTTGCATTTTTATTGCAGAAATTGAATCTCCTCCTATATCAAAGAAATTATCATTTAAATTGATTTTATCTAAATGTAGTATATTTTTCCAGATTTGTAGTAATTTCAATTCATCATTATCATATTTATCTGGTTCTTCTTCTTTAAAATTCTCTTCCTCAATATTAGGCATAGGTAATGCTTTTCTATCTATTTTTCTATTAATTGTATATGGCATTTTTTCAAGATGTACTATATAACTTGGAACCATATATTGTGGTAAATATTTTTTTAAGTAACTTTTTATTTCTAATTCACTAATATTACTTGTACCATCTGTAACATAATATCCACATAATGAGTCTTTATCATTTATCGTTATTTTATTAACTATTGCTGCAGATACACCAGGATATTGTTCCATTTTATTTTCAATTTCTCCAAGTTCTATTCTTAATCCTCTTAATTTTATTTGATGATCAATTCTTCCCAAACATTGAATCTTTCCTTCAAATGTCCATCTTCCTATATCACCAGATTTATACATTCTTCCTTTTCCAAATTTATTTTGAAGAAATTTTTGATTTGTAAGTTCTTCTTTTCCTAAATATCCAACTCCAACCTGTATTCCAGATATATATATTTCACCAACTACACCAATTGGAACTCTATTCAAATTTTTATCTAATATATGTATTTGTGTATTCATTATTGGTGGGCCTGTTGTAATTTCTGGTTCTCCATTCAAATTTTGTACATTTGATAATACTGTTATTTCACTTGGTCCATATATATTAAATACTGTTATATCATCTGCTAAAGCTTTCAAATCTTTTACAAATTTTTCAGGCAATGGCTCTCCACCAAATACCATATTTTTTACTAATCTTAATGGTGAATTTTCACTTCTATTATCATATACTATTTTCATTAAACTTGGTGTAACTGTCATTACATCTGTATTATACTTTTCCATTAATTTTTCTAATAATTTTGGATTTCTATGTTCAGCATTATTTGCCATTACAATTCTTTGACCATGTGTTAATGAAACTATTATTTCATAAACAAATATATCAAAAGGTGTTGAAGTTACTGATAGCAATGTATGTACTTTTCCGTCATGTAAATAATCTAATGCTTTTGTCATTGCTTTTGCCATATTAGTTAAACCCACTTGATTTAACATTACTCCTTTGGGAACTCCTGTTGAACCTGATGTGTATATGATATATGATAAATCTTCCATTTTAATATTAACTTTAGGTCTATCTTTATTTTCTTGATAAATATTATTGTCTAAATCAATTTCAATACAATTTGGTATTTCTTTTACTCTATCTTTTAATTCTTTTTGCGTTAATACATATTGTGACCTACTACTCTCTATATAATATTTTGTCCTATCTACAGGATATGTAGGATCAACATTTAAGAATGCACCACCAGCTTTCAGTACTGCATACATTGCTACAATAGTTTCCAATGACCTATTTGTCATAATACATACTATGTCATTACTCTTTACACCAATTTTAATTAAATAATTTGCTAAAGAATTTGCCTTATCATCAAGTTGTTTATATGTTAAAACTTTATCTTCACATATAACAGCAATATTATTTGGATTTTCATCAACTTGTTTTTCAATAAGATATGCTGTTGTGTCATTATTTATTTCTCCATCTGTTGCGTTAAATTTTTCAAGAAGTTTATTTTCTTTTGGAGTTATTATATCTATATCCTTTATTTTTGCGTCAACATTTTCTATAATATCTGTTAACATATATAAATAATGTTCAAATAAATTTTCAATCGTCTCTTTTTTAAATAATTTTGTACAATATTCAACATTTATTGTATGCATTTTAGGTTTTACTTCTATTGATAAATTAAATTTTGAAATATTATTATCTAATTCTAAAACATTTACACTTTTTCCACTTAATTGTACTGTATTTTCTTCTTTGTTTTGATATGTAAACATTACATCAAACATAGGATTTCTTGAATTATCAACTTTTATATTTAATTTTTTTATTAACATATCAAATGGATATGGTTGATTCGATATATCACTTAATATTTGTTCTTTCATCTTTTCAAAAAATTCATTAATTGTTTCATCTTCATTTAATTTACTTCTTATTACAATATTATTTACTAATACTCCCATCATTCTTTTAGTTTCTTTTTGGTTTCTATTAGCAACTGGACTACCTAAAATAATCTCATCTTGTCCAGTATATCTATGCAATAATATTAAAAATGTTGAAACAAATAGCATATATGAAGACATTCCTATTTTCTTTGCATATTTTTCTATTTTTCTAAATATTTTCTCATCAATAACATTTGTTATAGTGTTTCCTTCATAGCTTCTAATTGCTGACACTTTATAATCATAAGGTAAATTTAATGGTGGGAATTCACAATCTTCAAATTTATTTACCCAATATCTTTCATGTTCTAAAATTTCATTACTTTTATTATAATTATTTTCCCACATAGTATAATCTCTATATTGTATTGGCAAACGTTTTAAATCAGCACCATTATATAATCTATTAAATTCTATTATTAAATTGTTTAACGACATTCCATCCATTATAATATGATGTGAATCAACTAATAACATTGTTTTTTTATTATCAATATAATGTACTTCTACTCTTATCAAAACTTCATTTTCTAATTTAAATGGCTTTGAAAAGTTTTTTATAATTGAATCAATTTCTTTTTCTTGGTTAAAATATACTGGTATATTAAAGTTTATTTCTTTACATACTTTTTGAACAATTTCATCATTTTGTTGAATTAATATTGTTCTTAATATTTCATGTCTTTTAATTATTTTGTAAAATACTTCTTTTATTTTTTCAATATCTAAAACTTCATCAACAGTAATTCCACCAGGCATATTATAAACAATATTATCTTCACCAATCATTTTACAATTATAATATATTCTCTTTTGAGCAGATGATAATGGATAATAATCTTGTTCTTTGATTCTTTCTATCTTTATTTTTGATATATCTTTTGTTTGATTTTCTGCTATATAGTCTGACATATCTTTTATTGTATAATTTGACAATATATCTTTTATATTTAATTGTACATTAAATTTTGATAAAACCTTTGTTGTTAATGTAATTGCTGTTAAAGAATCTCCTCCAAGTTCTAATAAAGTATTATTAATTCCAACTTTATCAACTTGTAACATTTTTTCTATTATTTTTATTAATTCTTTATCAATTTCATTTCTAGGTTTTACAATTTCAAGTTCATTCTCATCAATAACAGGATCTGGCAAAGCTTTTCTATCAACTTTTCCATTTGGTGTATGTGGTAATTGTTCCATTTTTACAAAATATTGTGGAACCATATATTCTGGCAATTTTGAATATAAAACTGTTTTCAAAACTGTTTTAGATACATGACCTCTTTCCACATAATATGCACATAATGCGTCTTTTTCTTTTACAACTTTTTTTACAACAACACAATCATGAATATTATAAACAGATTGCATTCTTTTTTCAATTTCTTGTAGTTCTATTCTTAATCCTCTTATTTTTACTTGATTGTCGATTCTTCCATAACAAGTAATTTCTCCTTTATCATCAAAAGCACCTAAATCTCCTACTTTATACATAACTTTTCCATCTATAAATGGATTTATTATAAAGCTCGCATTTGTTTGTTGCTCTTTATTCATATATCCTTTTCCAACACCATCTCCTGAAATATATAATTCTCCTATTGTACCTTGTGGCATCACTTTTTTATTTTTATTTAAGATATATATTTGTGTATTATTAATAGGTCTTCCTATTGTAATTTCTTCTTGATTTGTTGCATTTCCTATTGTTGAAAATATTGTTGTTTCAGATGGTCCATATCCATTGTAAATTGTTACATTTGGAATTATTTGTTTAATTCTATCTACCAATGTTTTTGTTAAAGGCTCACCTGCTAACATTATATATTTCAAACTTTTTAAACTATTTTCATCATTCAAATTTTCCAAATGAAATTTCATTACAGATGGTGTTGTTTGCATTATTTCAACATTGCTGTCTTTTACAATTCTTTCTATTTTTGATGTCATTTTTTGACCATTTTCACTTGTTAAATATATAGTTAATCCTCTTGTTAATGACATTAATGTTTCAAATCCAAATATATCAAATGAAACTGTTGTAATTGAAATGATTTTATGATTTTTTCCATCTTTTAAATATTCAATTATATTTTTCATTGAATTGTAAAAATTGCTCAAATTTTTTTGTTTTAACATTACTCCTTTTGGAGTACCTGTTGAACCTGATGTATATATTAAATATGATAAGTCTTCTGGTTTAGAAATATTTTCTAAATTTTCTTTATGATTTTCATATATTTTATCATCTTTAACATTAATAAGTTTTTTATCTGCTAAATTTCTTCTATTTTGACTTGTTAATATTATTGTTGCTTCACTATCTTCAAGCATATATTCTATTCTATCTTTTGGATAATCTGGTGCAATTGGAATATAACATCCTCCTGATTTTAATACTGCTAACATTGATATTAACATTTCAAATGAACGTTCTAATAATATACCTACAACAGTATTATTAGTTACTTCATTTTCTCTTAATTTATATGCTAAACTATTTGCTCTCTCATTTAATTCTCTATATGTCATTTCTTTATCTTCAAAAACAATTGCTATATCATCTGGTGTTTTTTCTACTTGTTTTTCAAAATATTTTATAAAAGGTATGTTTTCATCATATTTTAATTCTGTTTTATTAAATTCTACAAGTAATTTTTCCTTTTCTTCAGGTGTAACAATATCAATTTCACTAAGTTTTATCTCTTCTTTTGATACTACTTGTTTTATAATATTTAATATTCTTCTATGTATATTTTTAATATCTTCTACTTTATAAATACTTGTCTTATAATCATATGCTATATTCAAATTTCCAGTATCATTTAAGTCATAAATTTGAATATCTATATTATCTGCACAATAACCATTAAATGTCCATTCTGTTTCATATTCAATATTTCCTTCATTTTGCTTTGCATTTGTTATTTGATATGATAATAAAATATTATATAAATTTGGAATACTTTTATTTTCTTTTCTTAATTCTTCTAGCAAACATTGATATGAATATTTTTGATGTTTTAACATATCCATAGAATCTCTTGCTATGTTTTTTATGAATTGTTTAAATTCTATATCTTCATTAATATTAATTCTAAATGGAGCCATATTTATAAACATACCAGCTGCATTTTTTTCTTTATAATTTGTTCTGTTTAAAATAGGTGTACCTATAGTAAATTCATCTAAATTTGATACTTCTCCTATATATATTGCATAAATAGCCATAAAAAAATTATATAATGATATTTTATTTTCTTTACAATATTTTTTTATCTTTTCTACATCCTCTTTTGATATTTCATATTTTTTTCTTTCACCTGCAGGATTTGTTTCGTCAATGTCTCCTTTTATGCTTCCTGGTATTGTTGCAACTTCTGGAATAGTTTTAAATCTTTCTATCCAGTATTGCTTATCTTTATTATATTTTTCACTTTCTTGGTATTGTTGTTCTGATTTAATATAGTCTATATATGAATATATAGCCTTTTTTTCTACTTCTTTATTTTGAATTAATTCTGAATATGTTTTTATGATGTCATTACAAATAAGTGCTAATGTCCACGCATCTGAAATTAGATGGTGTATATTGAGCATGAAAGCCCCTTTTCCATCTATAAATTTAAAGATATAAAATTTAAATAATTTTGAATTTTCTAATTGAAATCTTGTTTTTACAATTTTGTTTCTTTCTAATTCTAACTGATTTTCGCCAGCAATATTAATAGTGTCTATCTGAATTTCTTTTTTTTCAGATAACACTTGTTCAACATTTCCTTCATTTAACTTAAACTCTAGCCAAAAATTATCATGTTTTTTACACACAATTTGTATGGACTCTTTCAATTTTTCAAAGTCCACTTTCTCTTGTATAACTGCTGTACCACAAATATTGTTTATGCTACTTCCTTTGTAATATTGTTCAGTTACCCAAATTGATTTTTGGGCATTTGTTAAATTCCCCATTCTCTTAACATCCTTTTATATTTACATTTAGTATTACACTATTTTATTGTAGCATTTTTTTACTCTTTTGGCAATTTTTTTCTAAAAATTTATCAAATTTTTCTTTTTTATTTTTTTTACATTTTTTTTATCTTTTTTTACTTTTATGTTTTTTAATTTTTTATATGATATAGTGTGTTCAAACAGATGTATTTTTAATTATTAATTTATAATTATTTAGAAAAAACTATTTAAGAAGGCATCACTTTTATCTTTATGGAGGCATACTTATGAAGAAAAATCATGCAAAATTCCGGTATTTCAAAGTAGTCTTAGCTTTATTGTTATTGCTTTCTACATTTCCTTTCTTAATTGGAAATGCTGCATATAATAATTGCTGTGGACTCGCCAAAGCAGTATTTGATAACCTTCCCGTATACGATTCTAGTATTCAATCTGAAGGAAACATTAAAGATTACATTTTTCCAAACGAAACTTTTACGATTTTGTGTAAAGACGGAAATTCCTATTTCATTTCATACAGCACCGCAAATGGACCCACGTTAGGATATGTCTTTACCGGCTTTATGTTCGACACATATTCTACTTGCATGGGAATTGTTACAAGTTATTCCTCTGTTTATTATGGACCTGACACAACAACTTATGAAAGAAGTGGTTCTGTAAATTCCGGAGAATATGTAGCAATTCTTGCTTCCGAAAGTAATTGGTATTTTATTGAATATGACACTTCTAATGGAAGAAAACGTGCGTATGTTCCCGCCCAAAATGTTTCTATTCAATATGCAGAAGATTCTAATATTCCTCTTTTTGGTAACGTTTGTGGCGAATTGACAATTTCTTCTAAAATTAATGTTCGACAAGGTCCCAGTACACTATATAGTGTTTATGGTTCTGTCTCAAATCAAAAAGCGGATTTGTTGAAAGTCGAAGATGATTTTTATTACATCAGATATTCGCTCAATTCTGGAAAACTCAAAACAGGATATATCGCTATCTCTGACTATAACGCCCAATAGTTTATTTTCTTGAGTAACTGCCTTCTTAAATAGTTTATGTAAGCACTAATTATATTAGTGCTTACATTTTATAAAAGGAGAAAACATGAAACATAAAAATATAAAATTAATTATTACACTATTAATTTTTATCATAACAATATCAATAATATTCAACACTAATAAAAAAAGTTCTAAAATTACAGATTCATCAACTAAATTTGAAAAAATTCCAATTGCAAACAAAACTGTAACTGTGCAATGGAATGAAAACTCTCCAGAAGTCACAATACAAAATAATTATATTGCAAATTTCATATTAGATGTTGATAATAACTGTTATAATATAAATCTTACAGTAAACGTTATAAATGATTCAAACGACACTTGGAATGAAATATATTTCAGAGATTATCCAAGTGCATTTTCTGATAAAGAAAATGGAAAAGTAAGTGAAATTACTAATTTACACGATACACAAACTAATACATCTCTAGAATTAATAAAAAATGAAGATCCTACTGTATTTTCAGTAAAACTAGCATCACCTTTACTCCCAAATGAATTAACATCAATTTCATTTGATTATAAAGCTTATGTTCCTAATCTTAATGCCAGATATGGATATCAAACAATTAATAACAACAGTAAAGATTTTTATTTAGCAAATTGTATTCCTATATTATGTCCATATGAGAATGGAAAATTTCAATATTATCCATATTTTGCAGTTGGAGAATGTTTCTATTCTAAAATGGCTAATTATGATGTTACTGTAACTATTCCAAAATCTTATACTTTAATTGCAACTGGAGATAATACTGAAATTACAAACATAAATGATAATCTCATCAAATATAAATATACAGCTAATGTTGTAAGAGATTTTGTAATTGTTGCTGGAGAAAATTATGAAATCTTTTCAAAAGATGTAGACAATATAAAAATTAACTGTTACTTTCACAAAGGAGAAATCGAAAAAGCAAATGAAGCCCTAAATTTAGCAACAGAGACATTTACAAAAATGGACTCTCGTCTTGGCAAATATCCATATAAACAATTCAGTATTGTAGAATGTGAAATGGAAATGTTAGGAATGGAATATCCTCAAGTAATTTTAATATCTACTAGTGCAGAAGGTGTTGGCTCATCAATTCATGAAATAATTCATCAATGGTTTTATAACATTATTGGAAATAATCAATATACAAGTGCATGGATTGATGAAAGTATTACTACATATTTAACAAATCCAGGTTTAGATCAATACACAGGAATAATTACACAACCATATAACGAATTTGAAAATGATTCAGATTATTCAACTGCAATGTATTTTTATGGTGCATCATTTTATAATAAACTTGAAGAAAAATATGGAACTTCAAAAATTAATAGTTTTATGAACGAATTACTTGAAAACTATGCTTATAAAGAAATATCTACTCCAGAATTAGTAAAACTTATACAAAAATATTATGGAACAAATAATTCTATTATAAAAAAATATATAGAAGAAAAATATCTATAAAAATGTTATTTTAACTTTATTTATTAACTTAATTGTTATATAATCATGTTAATTATTTGAGAAAGGAAAATATATGCAAAACTTATTAATCATTGAAGACAACTTAATTTATTCACATTTTTTAGTAAACTCTATATGCAAAGAATTAAATAATATACGTTTATATAGTATTGTAGATACTGGAAAAAAAGCATTAGAAATATTAAAAAAAGAAAAAATCGATATTATAATACTAGATTTGAAACTTCCAGATATAAGTGGAATAGATATTATAAATTATATAGAAGGAAATAATCTCTCACAATATTATGCCTCAATTATAGTACTTACAAATGAAATTGATTTACTAAACCAAGTAATAAACAAAAAAAGCGTATTTACATATAGTTCAAAAATAGACAATATAAATTCTTTTATAGATAAAGTTCGTGAACTATCAAAAGAAAAGCAAGACATTAGCTTAAAAAATTCTATAAAAGAAAAAATCTCTTCTGAATTAGAATATTTAGGTTTTGATTTTTCATATATTGGAACTAGATATTTATATGATTGTATATATGAATGTTATTTATCAGACACATTATATAATATTAATTTTAGTAAACATATTTATCCTATTCTTGCCAAAAAATATAATAAAAGCCAAGTTTTAATAAAAGCAAATATTTTTCAGGCAATTGGTCAAATGTATCGTACAATTGATAAAGATAAACTTTCTACATATTTTGGTTATTCACTATTAGACAAACCAACAACAAAAGAAATTATATTTACAATATTACAAAAAATATCCTAAACTTATAAAGAGAGAGCAATACATTGCTCTCTCTTTTTTTGTTGTATGTTAATCTATGTAAAAACTAAAAAGAAAGAGTTTTCCTCTCATTAATTAATGACATCAGAATTTTAAATATTTTCCATAATTCTCTTGAAAAAACTAAAAAAACATCGTATAATATAAAAGTATTATAAATGCGCTCGTAGTTTAGCTGGATAGAATGCAAGGCTACGAACCAAGTATGCAATTGGTTGCAAAACCGTTGAAATATGGGAAGTTCGGGAGTTGGTTTTGTTGTATGCCCCCAAACTTTCCCCCAGATGCTTAGTTTAAAATTATTTTTGCTATATATTGAAAATTTAATAAAATTGTTTTATAATAATTAACATATGCGGCTATAGTTTAACTGGATAGAATGCAAGCCTACGAAGTTTGAGATTTGGGGGTTCGAGTCCCTCTAGCCGCACCAAATTAAGCATCTGTATATGTTTTTAAGCACTTATCTTCATAGGTGCTTTTATTTTTTTCTTTGTAAACCTTATTCCTTTTAATTTAGTTTCTTTTTCTGTTTCAAATGACTTATGACTTGCTTTTTTAAATTCTTCTTTCTTCCTTTTATCAGAAATAAAGATATAATAAAATTCTGTAGTTTCAAAATCAGCGTGTCCCATAATTTCTCTTAAAACTTCTTTATCCATTCCATTCTCACTCATTAAAGTTGCAAAAGAATGTCTAAAACCATATACAGTCATATGTTCCAAGCCATATTTCTTAATTATAGATTTTAATTTTTTATCAAGTCTTTCAGGTAAGTATGGTGTTCCTATTGTATTCAAAAAAACATGTTCCTTTGAAGGATCAAATTTTCTTCGTTGCTTTTCTCTTAATTCTTTTCTTTCGTTGTATATTTCTTGTAGCATTTTCTTTAATCTAGGACTTAAAGGAATCTCCCTATAACTTTCTTCTGTTTTTAAATCATCATCTACATACTCATGACCAATTATATTGAAATCATAATCATAAATTGTAGTATCTTTATGTGCATTATCTACATATAACATATCTTTATCAAATAATATGTTTGACATCAATAATCCACATCCTTCTTCTGGCCTCATACCAGACTGCAATAATGTTGCAAATAACTTGCAAAAACTTCGACCATCTTTTTCTAAAATATCAAGCCATATTGGTTGTCTATCAGCAGGTAGATATACCAATTTTGTTTTTTTAGACCTTTTCTTTTTAGAAAATTTTAGTTCAAATTCAGGTATTTCCTTAATAAGTTCTTTCTTTTTTGCATATTGAAGTATTTGTCTAATCATTAAAAAAACATCTTTTGCAGCACGAGGATAAACTTTTCGTAAATCAGAAACATATTCTTCTACAATTTCTTTTGTCATTTCTGGTACAGTATATTGAGAAAAATTGCCTTTTATATGTTTTTTTAATGTATATGCGTATGTTTCAACTGTTTTGGGACTAATTTTCTTTCCTGTCGTAGGATTAATATATTCTTTTTTATAATTAAGCCACATAACAGCAAAATCGGCAAAATTAATACAAGAACTTATACCACGATGAAGTATAACATCTTCTTTTGCATCTTTATACTCAGGAAAATACTTCAAATTTTCTTCACATTCTTCCGAAAACACACTTTCTTCAACTAATTCATGGTTTTGTTTTATTAAATAAGTATCAATAATTAGTTCTGCTAATCTTTGTCTTGCTAATTGTTCTGTTTGTGCTGACCTAGATAGTCTTGGGTTGCAATCTGCCCCTTTCAATTTGTTTTTTAATTCTAATCTCACTCTAGCTTCAAAGCTGTTGCCTCTTTTTCTTATTGTAACTGTTCCTTTTTCAGCCTTTTTTGCTTTTGTATTAATATTAGTAGCTCTTTTATTATTTATTTTTTCCATTCCGTTTTATACTCCTTTCAAAAGGCTTAAAATAAACAACAAAAAAGATATATTATAAAACTGTATCAATTATATAATATACCCTTTTATAAAAGCAATGGTGAAATCTTAATATTTTCCATAAGTACCATAATTGTTATCAAACCATTCCTGTAATTTTGCTCCGTTAATAATTATTTTTCTTTTGAATCTTATTGCAGGAAAACCTGGAACTGTTACTAACTTTAGCATCAGATTTCTGCCTATTCCTAGTTGTTTTCTTGCTTCATCAATACTTATACCAAATCTAGCAATATCAAAGTTATTATTATTCATTTGTATCACATCCGTTTTTCAAATCTTTTAATTTCTTTTCTGCATAAACTTTACTTTCTGCAATGCTCACTACAATATTTCTTGGATACATTTTGAAGGCCTGTTTCATTTCTATGCCAAAATTAGCAACACTTAATTCACCTTTAAAATCAGAGTGCATCATACTTTCAAAAGCTATTTGACCATAAGCAACTGCTTCTTTTTTATTCATAGCTTACACCTCCAACAAAAGTTTCAAAAAGAGAAATAATATTGTCCCATTGAATTTCCGAATCTTCTGTTATAGTAATTTCGCATTTTTCAATATAAGAATAATCTTTTTTTGACCTTATAATAAATTCTAATTTTTGTGAGTCATTTGCTGAATAATTTATTTCTGCATAAACTTTACTCTGTTTTGTATTTAATTTATCAGCTAATTTAAAAACTTTTAATAATTTTTGTTCCATATTTTTTTACCTTTCTTTTATATATTTAGGTACATCTGCGGAACGCCCAAGTTTTTCATCAAATTCGTACCTATGCTTAGAAGGGTTATATTTATAAGCACTAATGTTCCATTTTCGATAAGTTTCATTGCTTAAATGTTTAGATTTTGATAATTCCAAAGTTGCCTGTCTGTGTTGTTCTTCCACAAAAGCAAAGTTATCATCAATTCTTTTTTGTTCTCTTTTGTGTTTTATAAATCTATTTTGATCCTTTTTTCTTTTTTCTTTTGACTTATTGCATCTATATTTTTTTTCTTCAGAGTATCTTTCATCTTGCTTAATAATTTTTGTAATATAACTAGAAGATGTATGTACTATTTCAGCAATTTCTTTTACTTTTAAATGTTCGATAAAGAAATATTTTATAATTAGTTCTTTTGAATCTTCCATTTCATCACCTATGGTTAATTTTTTGTCGACATTATTTTGATACGACAAGGATATTAGAGAAATTACTTAATCTCTAATTCTTTCATCTTTTTTCTAAATGCTTCTTGTTTTTGTTTCTTATTTTTTAATTCTTTATGAAGTCTAATTTTTAATTTTATTTTTGGTAGTAAAACGTCCATAAAAAATATTACAAATGTTAGACATATCCCTAATAATACAAATCTTAAAAACATCTTTTTTGCTCCTTTCCGTTTAAATAAGGCAAAAGACAGATAAGAGCTTGTCCTACCTGTCTTTTTATATAGTGCTTTCTTAAAATTTGCCCTTCACTATATAAACATCCTTTAACTTCAAAAAATTCTCCCCTAAATTTTAAAATTTGTAATTTTTTATTCCTTCAATTAGCTTTAGTATTAAATATTGGTATCTATCTTCATCTCCAAAACTATATTTTTTTAGTAAAGGCTTTTTTCTATCAATTATTTCTAGCATAGCCATTTCATCACCTTTTTGTGCTAATATTCCTAATTCATAAATACTTTTATTCCTCATTTTATAAGTCCTCCTTAAAATATTTTTTTAATTTTTCAATAGCTCTAATTTTTATTTTGCTAACAGTTTTTGAATATATTTCGAGAATTTGTGCTGCTTCATTTTGTGATAATTCTTCTTGAAATAGCAAAAAAATAACTGCCTGCTCAATAGCAGACAGCGAATTTAAAGCGTCTTTTATAGACAAAGATATATCAACTCTTTCATAGTCATTTTTAGCTCCATTGTTAAGCTCAAAAAAACTCTCAACAAAGGCACAATATCCTTCGTCATCAAAAATTGTTTGTTCTTTTGAACTCATATCAATTTGTTTTTTGAAATACTTTTTAGATGATAATATTATAGTTTTTGTTAAGAAACTATCAAACTTTGCTTCATTAGAATTTTTACTTTCCATAAATGTTCCTCCCAAATTTTCATTTGGGCTTAACAGCACCTGTGTTAAGTGAACACATGAAAAATAAAACCTCCTCTCCTAAAAATATAAAATTTTTGCATACAAAAAGAGCCTAATATACTATGTCTAAAAAATTACTTCCTTTGTGAATCTTTAACTTTTAATTCTTTTGCAAAGTATTCTCCTAAACAAGCTCTATTAAGCCCTGTGGCAATTATACTGCGGAAAAATTTAAAAATTTGTCGAAATCTGTCGCCTAAAATTTGGAAAAACACACTTTTGAACAATGTATAAATTATGAAACGCTTTAAAATCCAACATTATTCGACAAAATTCTACTTTGTCAAAGTACATATTTTCAGTCTGTTGCAGTATATAAAGTTTCTGCCAAAGAATATAAAATATAGCTGGTACAGTAATCTCTTGAAGGGAGGTCAGTTATGGCATTAGATAAAATACTAATCGGAGCAAGAATCAGAGAATTAAGAGAACAAATAATTGGAGAATCACGAGAAGAATTTGCCCAAAGATGTGATTTAGGTACAGATAGATATGTTGGTCAGTTAGAACGAGGAGAATTTTATCCATCTATCGAAGTGCTTTATAAAATTGCATATGCCACAGGTGCTAGTTTAAATTATTTATTACTTGGAACGGAAAATTCAAAAAAATCAAGAATGAAAAACAATTTATTAACTGTTATTGAAAACTCTGACACAAATGAGCTTAAAGCATATAATAAGTGTATTATGACATTAAAGGAAGCTTTGCATAATAATTTAGGCAAATAGCAATTTGATTATTGCTATTTTTTGTGTTATATTTATCTAGTAAAATATATTTTTAATAGGAGTAACAAATGAACTTTAAAACTGATTTATCTAATGCCAACCAAGAATTACTAAGTCAACTAGGAGTAGAGATTGAAGATAGAAATTATAGTACAGAAGAAATAAAAAAGTGTGAAAATAATATAGCAACGCATATTATGAGCAAAAGTTTGAAAAATATGGACCTTGCAAAAGAAAGTGTTAAGTATAGCAGTTTGACGAATATTTTTGCTAGATATGAAAACTAAAATATATATTTGAAATTTAGACTGGAAGTGAAAACATTGAATGATAAAGAACTAAAAGCATTTATAATAAATTTTATAAATAGAAAAGAAAAAGAAAGCGAAAATAAAGATTATATTGAATATTCTTATTATGAATTAAAAGTAAAAGCAAATCTATCAGAAAAACAAATTGATGAAGTTCTGTGTGTTAGTAGGGATTATTTTGAAAATAAGAATTATAGTGTTTATTTTACTAATGCCGAATTTGAATATAATGGTCAAAAAAGAAAAGTTGAAACAAACGATTATATGGTTGCGGTTAAATATAAATAGTAATTTGTTGAAATGATTGGAGGAATGGGTATGAAAAATAAAAATGTATTATTTGCAGTATTAGGTATAATTGTATTAGTAGCGTTAGTGATAGGAGTTTTTTATCATTTTAGAGATAGAAGGACTTATACACTCAATTTACCTCAACTTGAAAAATTAGAAAGTATTTCATTAAATCAAAATGAAAAAG
>ENA-OPBF01000034-OPBF01000034.1-human-gut-metagenome-genome-assembly--contig:-NODE-34-length-108216-cov-3.426956_pt1 | contig 108216 bp, 93 predicted proteins | sample MGYA00241067_ERZ501450 | MGnify/ENA primary metagenome ERZ501450 (study PRJEB25962, sample SAMEA2042516) | human gut metagenome | biome: human gut; feature: human-associated habitat; material: faeces... | reverse complement strand
TGTTCCACTTGTTGAAATACCAAATTCATCTAGCTTACGCTGTTCCCAAGCAAGACACATTTGAATTAATATAATTTTATGATATAATAATCAAAAAAACAATAGAGGATATAAAAATGAATATAAAAATTATAAAAAGTGATATAACTGAATTAGAAGTAGATGCAATAGTAAATGCAGCCAACTCTTCCTTACTAGGTGGAGGAGGTGTAGATGGAGCTATACATAGAAAAGCAGGAAGACAATTACTGGAAGAATGTATAAAGTTAAATGGATGTATGACTGGAGAGGCTAAAATAACAAATGGATATAATTTAAATGCAAAATATGTTATACATACTGTTGCTCCTAAGTGGTATGATTTCAGAACTAATAATAAAGAACAGTTATTAGAAAATTGCTATATTAATTCTTATGAATTAGCAAAGGAAAACAAGATAAAAACAATAACATTTCCTTGTTTAGGAATGGGAGTATATCAGGTTCCATTAAATATTGGAACAAGAATATCAATAGATAAAGCAATACAATATGCTGAAAGTTTTGAAAAGATATATTTAGTATGCTATAGAGATGAGGAATATAAGTATTATTGTGAATATCTAAAGGAAAAACAAAAGCATTATTAGAAATATATAATAACTCAAAAAGAAGGCTAGACCTTCTTTTTTTTGCCTCAAAATACTATACAAAACCAAAAAAATAAAATTTTATACAATAAATTACACCTTTTCGCATAATTCGACAAACTTTGCAAAAAAATTGTGATAAAATTCATAAAACAAAAGAAAAATCCCTAAACTACCAAAGATGGAAAAGTAATAAGGAGTTGGGGAAAAAGTGGGTATATCACAAAATAAATTGAGAATAATAATTAAATATAATAAGCACATAGCTGACTTAAAAGGTTAACTGTGTGCTTTTTCAATTATTTTAATATCCAATAAAATACTACACTAATTTATACAAATGTTCTAAGGAAAAATGAAAAGAAGAGATATATGTTAGTGTAGTTTTGAGCAGTATTACATAAATCTCATCCTACACAAAAGGAGTGTAGGAAGTTTGATAGACTGTATGTTAATAATACTAAAAGAAACAAATAGAGAGGTCGTATTTATCTACAAAGATAAGTCCGACCTCTTTTTGTTTTTATATGGATTAGTAAAATGCAGATCTCCACCCTCACATTTAATTCAAAAAACGAATTGAATGGAGGGAAAGAAGAATGAAAAAACATTCAAAAATTAAGCGAGAAATAATAGATACATATATTATTTTTAGTAATAGTGATAATAGTAAAAATGTTATCGTATTCAAAGATGGAAACGGAAAATCAAGAGCAATTAGAGCAAATGAAACATTAAGAAATGAATATAAAAAAAGAAAAAGTGAAGAAAATTCACAAAATATTAAATTTAGTAGGTATATAGAGCATTCAGAACTAACAGATATTGCATTAAATAAGAGAGCTATAAATAAAGAAATTAGTTTAGAAGAACAAGTTATTTCAAATTTGGAATCAGAAAGAATAATAAAAGAAATTTGGAAATTACCTACACCACAAAATAGGAGAGTTTATATGTATATAGTAGATGAATTTTCATATACAAAAATAGCAAAAATAGAAAATCGTTCTATTCCTACAGTAAAGGAGAGTATAGACAGAGGATTAGAAAACTTAAAAAAAAAATTAAATAAATTTTATAAGTAGCCCTAAAAAATGATGTGCTAACTGAAAAAACAAGTGAGAGGAGTTGATCTTTCTTGCTTGTTTTCTTTTGGAAAACGGATAGCACATTGACAAGTAAATATATTAGTTACAAGACTTTAACTAATATAAGGAGCTCCAAGAAGGCGAATGTTATTAAAAATAAATAGCGACTATAATGAGGGAAAAAGCAAACGATGGTAAGTTTGTGTTGGCGAAAATCTATATTAGTAATAATGATACTTCAGCTCGGCTTAATTTATATTAAGGAGTTGCTCGGTTGGATAACGGAGAGGTTTAAATACCTATGTGATAGATACCAATTTCACTTGTAACTAATTTAAAAAGTTTATAAGTGAAAGGATTTGATTAAAATGAAATTAAATAATGTAAAAACAGTAACTAAGAAACAGGCTAAAGCTTATGCAGTTATAGCATTAGATATATTAGGAAATACACCAAACGATATTGATGTAAAAATGCTTGATTCAGAAATTGATGTCGCAATGAAATTATATAGTCCACGAGAAGCTACAGAAAAAGCAGAAAAAATTAAAGCGAAAGGTGGATTAGTGAAATGGATGAAAAAATAGGTATAAATATAAAAGAAGCATCAGAGATATTAGGAATTAGTAAACAATTAATGACCGAATTAACAAAGCTTAAAGATTTTCCTTGTATTAAATTTGAAAGAAGAATTGTAATAAACAAACCACAGATGATTGAATGGTTTAATAAAAATTCAGGAAGAATCATTGTGTAGGGTTTGGATTTACGAAGATAAGGATTTATAATATTGGTAGTATATTTTACTTCTTAATATTATGAATCCTATTTTTATGGAGGAAATGATATGGGAAGAAGAGCAAAAAATGATAATACAAGGAGGGTAAAAGGAGAAGGCACAATAAGAAAAAAAGGTAATGGATATGAAGGGAGGATTACAGTTGAGGTAAATGGTGTAAGAAAACAAGTTTCAGTCTATGATAAAAGCCAACGAGTAGTTGTAGAAAAAATGCAAGAGCTTAGGAAGAAGAGAGATGACAACTATTATATTGAAAATAAAAACATAACTTTGGAAGAATGGCTAAAAGAATGGATGAGAGTTTATAAAAAGCCATATATATCACCTAGAACTTATCAGGGTTATGTTGAAAAATCTAAAACAATATTAGAACATTTAGGAAATATGCAATTACAAAAAATAGAATTATATCATTTACAGAAATTTATTAGTGATTTACAAAATGAAGGTAAATCGCCTAAATCTTTAAGACATTATTATAGTATTTTAAAAATGTGTTTTGATGATGCAATTATGTGTAGGCATATATCACTAAATCCAACAAGGAATTTAAAATTGCCATCAATGAGAAGAAAAGAATTAAATATAATGACAAAAGAAGAACAACTTGTATTTGAAGGATTTATGAAAAAATATAAAATGGGAACAGCTTATATAGTATTAGTTAATACTGGACTTAGAGCAGGAGAACTAAGTGGGCTAACATGGAAAGATGTTGATTTTGAAAACAAAGCTCTATATGTAAGAAGAGGTATGCAAAAAATAACAACTTATGATGATGAGTTTAATAAAGTAAAAAGAGAAAGAAAAGTTACAGATGTAAAAACAGAAAATAGTTATAGAGTTGTACCAATGCTAGATAAAGTAGTAAGAATTCTACAAGAATACAAGAAAAAAGTACAAGCAGAGCAAGAAGAACTTGCTGAATTAGGAGAAGGATTTAAAGAGGATGATTTTATATTTAAAACAAAATGTAATCATCCAATAACATCTGAATATTTAAGAAAAACTTGTCAGGAAATATGTAAAAGTAACAATTTTAGAAAAGTGGGAATACATGAATTAAGACATACTTTTGCTACAAGATCTATTGAAGCAGGAATTGATTTAAGAGTATTACAAGAAATATTAGGTCATGCTAGTTATAGTACAACAGCAGATATATATGTTCATATTTTAGGACAAGTCAAATTATCCCAAATGAATAGATTAGAAGATTATTTAACTGATATAAATATGAACTAAATGGAACTTTAAAATGACATAAAGGGAAAATAAAGGGAAAGCCTAAAAAATAAATCTCCAAACACCTGAGAATAAAGGCTTTCTCTAAAAAACTTTCTGTCCTCATAACCCGAAGATCATAACCTCAAGTATTCTCACACAACCAAATCTATCAATGATTATATGCTTCTTGATAAAAAACAGTTGAAATAATTTAAAATACATTTAAAAATCAATATTTAATATTTATAAACTAACAAATATTAACAAGTTTATGATATAATTTAGAAGACATCAATCAGAAAGGATAAAAATGCAGATAAGAGTATATAAAAGTGAAACAAATTCATACAAAATAGTTAATATAATAGGAAAATATATGTTTATAGGTAACTACAATAATAATAATTTAAAAAAGGTAAAATCTATTATAGAATAGAATCTGAAAATGAATTTAGAATTGTTGATGATAGCGAAGAAGATTATTTATATGTTGATACAGATTTTAAAAAAATAGAAAAAACAATAGCTTTTTATAATGACAATGGAGAAATAAAAAATGAGGAATTATTACTTTTAGAAAATATTAGTCATATAAATGGAATGATGTCAAGAATATACTTAAAGGATAATACAATTATTGAAGGATTTGCAAATTTTGATAATAGTGATAAGCAAGAATTACTTCTATGGAAATGGGATAATTTGGATGAAAATACTGGAATATTGAGCGGGAATGAAGAAGAAAAGTATAAGAAGATATTTAAAAAAATAAAAACAAATGACATTGACAACATTCAAGCAATATTATATTCAAATCCAAGATGGGTAGGAAAGCTAACAAACAAATTTCAATTTTTAGATAAGAGTATAAAATATTTAGATATAGAAATTCCCGAGTTTTTAATATCTAATAATTAAGATAATATTAATTAGAAGAAAAATCATAGTATTTAACTGTAAAATATAAATACTATGATGGATATAAGGAATACAATTATATATCAGATTAGAATAAAGGTTGAAGATAGATAAGCAGTAAATAGAACAGAAAAAAATGTAATTATAAAAGTTCTAGAACCAGAGTTTTATGATAGGTTTGAAGCAACATTTCCAGCGGATATAACTAAAAATATAATAAAAAAGGAGATAGATATTTTGAAATTAAAGGGTTATATAACGGACAATAAACAAAAAATGCTCAATCCTATTGACAAATAATGTAAAAGCTAATATACTATAAACATAAAATTCCAAATTAATTATTCAATCCAAATTAAATTTTAATTCAAAAAAATTATAAAAAATAAAATTTAAATCTTATATTTAAAAATCAAAAAAACAAAAAATTTAAATCAAATGAATGAATCAAAAAATAAACAAAATATAAGTAGAAAGGACAAAATGTTAGCAACAACCCAAAGCATAGGCCTGCAAGGACTAGACGGCTACCTAATATCAATACAAGTAGATATCTCCAAAGGAATGCCAAGTTTCGAAATAGTCCGGATTACCAGACACAAGTGTAAAAGAATCAAAAGAAAGAGTAAAAACAGCAATAAAAAACTCAAAAATAGACTTACTAAGCAGAAAAATAATAGTAAATTTAGCACCAGCAAATACAAAAAAGCAAGGTTCAAATTTCGACTTAGCAATTGCCACAGGAATTATCATAGCACTAGGAAATATAAAAAACAAAAATATCAATAAATTTCTAGAAGAAACAATATTCATAGGAGAGCTATCATTAGATGGAACAATAGAAAAAGTAAATGGAATATTACCAATATGCATAGAAGCCAAGAAAATAGGAATAAAAAACATAATTTTATCAGAAAAAGACTTGGAAGAAGCAAAAATAATTGAAGGAATTAATATATTACCAGTTAAAAACTTGCAAGATGTTGTAGAAATTTTAGAGAAAAATAAAATATCTAACCAAAACCAAATAATAAATAGCCACAAAAGCATTGAACCACAATATAATATCGATTTCTCAGAGGTAAAGGGTCAAGAAAATGTAAAAAGAGCATTGGAAATATCAGCAGCAGGAGGTCATAATTGTATTCTAATAGGAAGCCCACGGAACAGGAAAAACAATGTTAGCAAGAAGAATTCCAACAATATTGCCAGATATGACAATAGATGAAATGTTGGAGGTTACAAAAATATATAGCATAGTTGGATTAACCTCTAAAGAAATGCCACTAATATCTAATAGACCATTTAGAAGCCCACATCATACGGTAACGCCTGTATCATTAGTGGGAGGAGGAAAAAATCCCAAGCCAGGAGAGATAAGTTTAGCACATAATGGAGTTTTATTTTTAGATGAATTACCAGAATTTAATAGAAATTCATTAGAGGTATTAAGAGGACCATTAGAAGATAGAAAAATAACTATAAGTAGACTAAATTCAACAATAACATATCCGTGTAATTTTATGTTTATAGCGAGTATGAATCCATGCCCATGTGGATATTTTGGTTCAAATGAAAAGGAGTGTAAATGTAAGCCGGAACAAATTAAAAAATACATAAATAAAATAAGTGGACCATTGTTGGATAGAATAGATATTCACATAGAGGTATCAGGAATAAAATTTAGCAAATTACAAAGTGATAAAAAAGTAGAAAATTCAAAAGAAATAAAAAATAGAGTTAATAAAGCAAGAAAAATACAAATTGAAAGGTATAAAGAATATAACATTTATTCAAATGCAGAATTAACTCCAAAACTTATAGAAAAGTTTTGCAAATTAGATAATAGTTCTAAAATAATTTTAGAAAAAGCATTTAAGAAATTAGAGTTAAGCCCGCGAGCATATGGAAGAATATTAAAAGTTGCAAGGACAATAGCAGATTTAGAAGAACAATATCAAATATCACAAAAGCACTTAGCAGAAGCAATACAATACCGCAGTTTAGATAGAAAGTATTGGCAAAATTAAAATATTTTTTCTAAAAGATATAATTCAATTAAGATTATCAATTAATATAAAATATAATTAATAAAATTTAAAAATTATCATTAAAAAATTTTTTCTAAAAAATAAAATAGAAGAGCAAATAAGCAATGACTTTAACATAGATATTGAATTTACAATGCAAGAAATAATAGATTTTAATAAATATTATCATAAAAAGTTTTTATCTTAAAAATTTCAAGTAAGATTATTAATAAACAAAAAATAAATATGTAATTAATTTTAAAAATAAAGAATATTCAAATAAAAGTTTATCAACTATATTAATAAAGAAACAACAAAAGGAGGGATAATATCAATATACTTAAATATGGTGACAAAGATTATCCAGAACAATTAAGAAAAATAAAAAATCCACCTAAGCAATTATATTATCAAGGAAATCTAGAATTACTAAAAACTAACATTATTGCAGTCATAGGTTCAAGAAATGCAAGCGAAAGAGGTAAAGAATTAGCAAGAAAATTTGCACACGAATTAAGCAAACAGGGAATAACCATAGTAAGTGGAATGGCGATGCGGAATTGATACAGTAGCACATAGAGCAACCTTAGAGAGTAAATGGTATACAATTGCAGTATTAGGAAATGGATTCAATAATATTTTTCCACCAGAAAATATACCACTTTATCATGAAATTATAAATAAAAAAGGTCTAGTATTAAGTGAATATCCACCAGAAGAAAAAGCAAAATCTAAAAATTTTTTAGAAAGAAATAGAATTGTTAGTGGATTATCAAAAGGAATATTAATAATAGAAGCAATGTATAGAAGTGGAACAAGTGTAACAGCTAGATTAGCCAAAGAGCAAGGAAGAAAAGTATTTGTATTACCTCATGAAATAGATGATAAAAATGGTGTAGGGACAAATAGATTAATAAGAGAAGGTGCAATATTAGTTACAAGTGTAAAAGACATAATTTCAGAATTTAGTGAAATAAAGTATAAAGAAATAAAAAGGCAAAAACAAAAAGAAAGTAAAATACAAAAAAATGAGATATTAAATAATAATAAATTAAATACACAAGAAAAATTAAAAAAGGTTAAGCAAAAGCAAGATAAATTAACATATAAGGAAAAAAGAGAGAACATAACAAGTAAAACAATAATGAACAAAACAAAGAAAATACTATCAAAGAAAACTTGTAATAATGAAGAATTTGATGAAATATATAAATTTATTAACGAAATCCCAATTACAGTGGAAGAACTAACAGTAAAAACAAATAAACAGATAAATGAAATCTATAATATTTTATTTATGTTAGAAATAGAAGAATATATAGAAAAAGTTGAAGGAGGCTACATATGCAAGAGCTAAACAAAAAAGAAATAGGAAAATTAGGAGAAGATATTGCTTGTGACTATTTAAATCACAAAGAATATAAAATTATAGAAAGAAATTTTAGATGTAAACAGGGAGAAATTGATATAATTGCTATTGATATAGAAAAGGAAGAGATTGTATTTATTGAAGTGAAATCTAGGACTAGCTTAAAATATGGAGAACCAGCAGAAGCAGTAGATAGAATTAAGCAAAAACACATATATCAAAGTGCTAGATACTATATTTACAAAAATGAGATAAAAAATATAGCAATAAGATTAGATATAATAGAAGTATATTTATATAGAAACAACAATAAAGTAAATCATATAAAACAAGCATTTTAAGCAATTTTTTAGGAATAAACCTCTTGACTAAAATTCAAAAATCGATATAATATGATAGATGTACAAAAGTAGGAGGTAAAAACATGATAAGACCTGAATTAGATGATGAAATAGGAGCTCAAAGAGTTATTGGAGGAATACCAAGGATAAAAGTAATAGGTGTTGGAGGCGGAGGAAACAATGCTGTAAAACAAATGATAGAAGATAATTTGAAGAATGTTGAATTTTATTATTTAAATACAGAAATGGGAGTTTTAAATAAAATAAATGCAAGAAATGTATTGCAAATAGGAAAAGAAACAACAAAAGGACTTGGCGCAGGAGCAAATCCAGAAATTGGTGAAAAGTCTGCAATAGAAAGTAAAGAAGAAATAAAGAATATTATAAAAGGAACAGATTTACTATTTATAACTGCTGGAATGGGAGGAGGAACAGGAACAGGTGCTGCCCCAGTTGTAGCAGAAATTGCTCAGGAGATGGGAATTGAAACTATTGGAATAGTAACAAAGCCGTTTGCTTTTGAAGGAAATGCAAGAGCAGCTAAAGCCAGAAGGGGAATTGAAAAATTAAAACAACATGTAAATAGCTTAATAATAGTATTAAATGATAATCTTTTAGCAATATCTGATAAAAAGATAACAATAAATGATGCATTTAAACAAGCAGATACTGTACTAGAACAAGGAATAAAAAGTATAACAGACTTAATTACAACAATAGGAGATGTTAATGTTGATTTTGCAGACATTAGAACAATACTAGGATACAGAGGAATGGCATATATGGGAATAGGAAAGGCAGCAGGAGAAGGTAGAATGATAGATGCTGTTAAACAAGCAATAGAAAATCCATTAACAGAAAATAAAATAAATAATGCAAAAGGTGTTATTTTTAATGTTAGAGGAAATTCAGAGTTAGAATTAAGTGAAATTGGTGATGGATTAAAAATAATAAATGATTTAGTAAATGAAGACGCAAATATTATTTTTGGAACATTAACAGATAATACTTTAACTGACGAAATAGTTGTAACAGTAATTGCAACAGGAGTTGAAGAAATTGAAAATTCAGAAAGTACAAAAAAATTAAATATGGTTTAGAAAAATATAAGAATATATCAAAAGTGGGGATTGAAATAAAATGATATCAATTCCCACTTTTAGATTTATTTATATTATATAATTAAGAAGAAAAGTAATTTTTTCTATTATCTATAATTTTGATAAATATAGCTAATTTACTAAATATTATACATAGTGAAAAGTTTAATTATCCATAGAATTATAAAAAATTCCTTGATACACATTATCGGCTTTTAATTTTTTATCAATACCATTTAAAACCCATTTTTTATGAATATTCCAAGAGGGAGCAACAAGCAAGTCTTTTGGGGCATCTCCTGAAATTTTATGAATAACAATATCAGGCCTAATATGTGTTAAAATATATTCCAAGGTATCTAAGTAATAATCAAAAGTGATAGGTTCATATTTGTTATCATAATACATTTTTGCAAGAATAGTGTTTTCAACAACATAAGTAGAATGGATTTTCAAACCTTGAATATTTTGCGAATTAATAAAGGTTACAGTTTCTTTAATATCTTCAAAGGTTTCCCCAGGTAGTCCAACCATTATATGTGTTACAACATCTATATTATATTTATTTAATAATTTGACAGCATTAATATAAGTTGAAAGCAAATAGCCTCTATTAATGAACTTTGCAGTTTTATCATTAGAAGTTTGTAATCCAAGTTCTACAAATACATAATATTTTTCAGAATAAGATTTTAACAACTTAACAATATCTTCATTAATACAATCAGGTCTTGTAGCTACTTCTAATCCAACAATTCTATCATCAATTAATGCAGAATCATATTTTTTCTTTAAGTTTTCAATAGTATCATATGTATTAGAGAAATTCTGAAAGTAAACAAGAAATTTATTAGCTCTTTCACTTTTATAACTATTAAAAAAATCAATAACCTGATTTTTTATACTAGTAGATGAATCTAAATGCTCACCAGAACCTTTTTCACTACAAAAAATACATCCACTTGTTCCAACTTTTCCATCTCTATTAGGACAAGTAAAACCACCATCAATACAAATTTTTAATACTTTTTCTCCAAATTTTTCTTTTAAAAAATTATCTAATTTATTATATCTATATAAGTTTTCCATAATGAATATAGTATAGCAAATAAAATAGAAAATAGCAATTTATTTTATCTAACTATGGTAAATAAATCTAATTAGGTTAGTAGATAATGTTTTAAAAATTTAGCAACTGAAAAAAGTTATAATTATTACCTATTTTTATCTCTTATATAATAAATAATATTAATTTGAATTTTTGAACTTAAATTAAAATCCAACAATATCATTATAGATTTCAATAGCAAAATTATCAGTCATACCAGAAATATAAAATAAAATACATTTATAAAAATCAATTTCACTATTAATATCAAAAAGAATTTTATTTTTTAAATGTAATTTATCTCTATTACCATAGTCATAATAAGAATAAACAAAACCAATAAAACTTTCGCTTAATTTTTTAGAAATTTTAGATAATAATTTTATATTATTTATTGTATTTTTACCATCAAAACAAGACTTTAATGTATCATATATTTCATTTATAATTAACTTAAAATATCTAATAGAAGGTTTTAATCTATCATTAGTATAGATATTTAAGTAATTAAAAGTTTTAATTTTATTCATTAAAGAAAATGCTTCATCAGAGAAATGTAAGCCCAATTCAGGTGTAGAATTTTTGCATAAATCATTTACAAGATAGTTAATAATAACAGTATTATTAATAGGAGTGCTAGAAGATGTTTGTAATAATTCATATAATTCATCTAAATGATTTTCTAAAATTCTTAAAGTGATAGCATCTTCAATATCACGACCGATGTAAGAGATTTTATCAGAAATTTTAACAACACAGCCTTCCCAAGTATAAGGTGCATATTGATTAGGATGTGAATATGAATTTAAATCGATAAAATCATTTCTTGGTTTTAAACCATTTTCATCAATTTCTCCACAATGTGAGATGATACCATCTCTTACACCATATGTTAAATTTAAATTTTCTTTGAACCTATCTGAATTTTCAAGAAGGTCTATTGAATCAACTAAATTCAAACCGTTTTTTTCATGCCAGAAAGAACAATGTAAGTCTCTTCGGCTAATTTCAGACAGTATACGTTCGCCTTCATGGCCAAATGGACTATGTCCTAAATCATGAGCAACAGAAATTGCTTTTGTAAGCTCAGTGTTTAAACCAAGATAATTTGCAATAGTGTAACTTATAGATTCTACATGAGTAACATGTTCTATTCTAGTACAAATGTGGTCACTTTCAGGAGAGAAAAATACTTGTGTTTTATGTTTAAGTCTTCTATATGCAGTAGAATGTATAATTCTAGTATAATCTCTTTCAAAATCAGAGCGAATATCATTTCCACGATTATAAAGTGGTTGCTCTCTTGATAAAATATTATCCCATTTTGGATTAAAGCTTCTTGCAGCAACATTTTCAAATTTTTTCATACTTTTTTATACAAACAATCTATTAAAAGTTTAGATTGAATCCTTTCTATAAATCTTATAAAAATAGTCTACTATAATATTAAGTAAAAAGCTACATTAATACAAAAAATAATTGAAATAAATATACCAAAGTAGTATAATGAAAAAAATTAGGAGGGAAAATAATATGTTACATATAATGAAAGATGATTTTGATGAAAATGCTGAGGATATTTTAAATACTATAAATAAAATGCTTAGCAAAAGTAAAGAAGAAAAGGAAGAAAAAAATACAGAAGAAGAAAAATAAATAAAAAATAATATATTAGGAAAATGGTTTATAGGTAAATCCAAGAAAACCTAAATATAATATGAGTAAGGATTAATAAAAATGGCAAATTCAAAATTAATAGTAGTAGAAGGAGCACAAGGTGCTGGAAAAACAACAGTAACAGATTTTTTGCGTCATTCATTAAGTTATACTAATTTATATAGATTATCAGGAACATCAGATAGTTCAATAGAAGGAAAGAAAAAATCAGAAGAGATGTATTATGATTTATTAGAATACATGAAAAAATTAGAAAATAAAAGTATAAATTTAGTATTTGATAGAACTTTTTTTACAGAAGAAAATTATTGTAGATTAGGTAAAAAAGAATATCAATTTACTGATGTATATGAAAAATTATTAAAAGAATTTAGTGATTTAGATTTTGAAATATATTATATAACATTATATTTAAAAGATACAAATCAATATGTAAAACGACTAGACAGAAAAGAAAAAGCAGTAATAAAATATGCCACATTTGAAGCAGAAAATAGTATAAAGCAACAAGAGGTTTATTTAGAAATGGCAAAGGAAATAAAAGAAAAATATCCAAAAATAAATGTTATAAATCTTCAAAATGATAGAGACTTTGAGGAAACAAAGAAAGAATTAAGAGAGAAAATAAATTACTAGAATAAAACTTAATAAAATAAAAGAAATTATAGGAAAAGAATTAAAAAAATTATAATAATTATTAAAAAATTAATAAATATAAATCAAGTTACATTGATTTATATATGTAAAGAATAATTTATATTAAAAATACTTTTTTGATATACAATTATTATACTTTTATAATAAAGTTAATTACAAATTAAAGCAGAAAAAGTAAAGAACAAAAAATAAAATTAAAGATATAATAAAAATAATAGAAAAATAAAGAAAAAAAGAGATAAAATGAGAAAAAACAACAAAAAGACAATAGAAAGAAAAAGTAAAACTAAATAAGTCTAAAAACACTCTAGATGGAATTTGGAATAATTTTCTAAAAACTGTATAATATTAAACAGATGGTGCATTATTCTAGTCGTACTGAAGTTTATGAGGGTGGGGCTAAAAATCCACTAAAGGGCACATCGTTGAAGTTTCTTGAAGTTGCGCGAAATGCCAGTTTTGTGTGGCTTTTGGGAGTAAAGAAATTAGGGTAGTATGTAATGGCATATATATGATTCCCTGGTTTCGCGGAGACTTAAATTGAAATAATTAAACCTTTTTATTAAGATTTAAGTGTAACCTATGTTGAGTGCCAAGACACAAAATACATAGAGTAGCCTGTCTTGAGTGAATATATTGGGATTAATTTACATAGTGAAATTTTATTTTGGCCAAATGGATTTTACTTTATTATGAAATTATATTTGCAAAAAGGACTAATAAACTTATAAAGTATGTCAAGGAAAACTTCTAGAATGTTTGCTTAAAATCTGTAAGCATAGGAGTCTAGGGATTAAGGTACAGATTTAAGTGGCGATCTGGTGTCTATTAATAGAATTAATAGATATTTCCCTCAAACGGAAACGGTTCTAGTAGTAATACTAAGCGGGAGATAGAGAAATTCAACTAGACCTAAACTGTAAAATTTACTTAGGCTTTGACCATCAAAATTGAAGATTAAATGGAAAAAATCCATAAGAATAAAGACGGAAAAACTCCGTCTTAAATTATATATAAAGAAAGTAGGAAACAAAAAGAATGAAAGTAAAAGAAAAAGATGAAGATAACCTGAGAAAGAATAAAGAATATAAAAATAATGTAAAAAAAATTATCAAAAAAGATGTATTGAAAAATGAAAATGATAATGAAATTGAAAAACAAAAAAATAAAGAAATAAAAGAAAAAGAGCAAAATAAAAAAGAGAAAAACGATAAAAAAGACAACCAAAATATAAAATGGTTTATAGAAGTTTTTGCAATGACATTTATATTATCAATGGTATTTTCATATATATCAACAAATGGAGTTTCAAATTTAAGTTTAATACCAGCAATTTTGATTTTAATAGCAGTAATTTTATTAGGAATAATATTTGATATAATAGGGGTAGCAGTAACAGTAGCAAATGAACATGAATTTCATGCAAAAGCTACAAAAAAAGTAAAAGGATCAAAAAGTTCAATAAAACTAATAAAAAACGCACCTAAAGTTGCAAATATTTGTGCAGATGTTATAGGAGATATTTGTGGAGTATTAAGTGGAGCAATAAGTGCATTAATAGCAGTAAAAATAACAGAGCAATTTGGATTAAGTTTTAACCTACAATTCTTATTAAGTGCCTTAGTTTCAGCACTAACAGTTGGAGGAAAAGCAATAGGAAAAAATATAGCTAATAATAAATCAACACAAATTGTACATGGTGTAGGAATTGTATTAAATAAATTTAGTAGAAAAGAAAAATAATTTTGGTGATTCTGGGGTCGGAGACAAAAATCATTTAAGATTATTTTATACAAAAATTTCTTAGTGAATTATAATGATTAATAAGAAATAAAAGATAAGAATTAACAACAATATATAAAGTAAAAAACAAGTATTTATAGTAAAGATGAAAATACTTGTTTTTTTATTTAATAATATATTGAGATTTTCCTATATACTAAGTAAAAAATAAAAGTTACCAAATAGTAATTATTTGATATCATACAATTGGATAAATATTCGTTATATTGTATAAGTTAATATTATAAGCTTAACATATAAATTAAAAGTATAGTTGAAAAATCTTGATAAAAATTTAATAAAACCATATAATACTAGTTATAAAGACAAAAATGAATTAAAAGTATAAAATAAAATGAAAGGAGAAATAATCCAACAAACTATCAAATTAGACAGTTGGATTATAAGGAAAAAATGAAAGCATTAATCACAGGAGCCTCATCAGGAATCGGAAAAGATATGGCAAGAATATTATCAAAAAAAGGTTATGAACTTGTATTAGTAGCAAGAGACAATGATAAATTAGAGGAAATAAAAGAAGAATTAGAAAAAGAAACAAAAGTAGAAATAATATCATTAGATCTAACAAATGAAGAAAACTGTAAAGAAATCCACAATAAAGTACAAAATGTGGATTTACTAATAAATAATGCAGGTTTTGGAGATTGTGGAGATTTTACAAAAACATCACTAGAAAAAGATATAAATATGATAAAAACAAATATAATAGCATATCATATTTTAACCAAACTATACTTAAAAGATATGAAAGAAAAAAATAAAGGAAAAATTCTAAATGTTGCTTCAATAGCAGGTTTCATGCCTGGACCACTGATGGCAACATATTATGCCACAAAAAGCTATGTTGTACGATTATCAGAATCAATAAGAGAAGAATTAAAAAAAGAAAAATCAAATGTAAAAATAAGCATATTATGTCCAGGACCAGTAGAAACAAATTTTAACAAAGTAGCAAATGTAAAATTTCATTTAAGAGAAGCAAATAGTATGGATGTAGCAAAATATGCAATAAACAAATTAGAAAAAGGAAAATTTTATATAGTGCCAGGAATAGATGTGAAATTAGCAAGATTGGGAGCAAAACTAGCACCTGCTAATTTAGTAAGTAAAATTACCTATAAAGTTCAAAAGAGAAAGATAACTAAATAGAAAATAGCTATTGACAAATACAAACAAACATTCTATAATTAACACGGTGATAGTATGGAACGACAAATATTACATGTAGATGTAAACAATGCATTTTTAAGTTGGACAGCAGTTGATATGCTAAACAAAGGAAGCAAAATAGACATAAGGGAAATACCATCAATAATAGGAGGAGACGAAAGTAAAAGGTCAGGGATTGTATTAGCTAAAAGTATGAAAGCAAAGGAATTTGGAATAAAAACAGCAGATACAATATATCAAGCAAGGATTAAATGTCCTGAAATAAAAATATTTGCTTCAAACTTTAAGGTATATAGAGAATATTCAAATAAATTATATAATTTGCTATTAGAATACACAGATAAAATAGAAAGATTTAGCATAGATGAATGTTTTTTGGATATGACACAATATTTAATGAATGATACTTTATTAAATAAAGCAAAAGAAATAAATAGGCGAGTAAGAGAAGAATTAGGTTTTACGGTAAATATAGGAGTAGCACATAACAAATTATTAGCAAAAATGGCCTCTGACTTTCAAAAGCCAGACAGAATTCATACTTTATATGAAAATGAAATAGAAAAGAAAATGTGGGGATTACCAGTATCTGAATTATTTATGCTAGGACGAAAAACAGTTCCTAAATTATATAATATTCAAATAAAAACCATAGGAGATTTAGCTAAAACTAGTAAAGAAATTTTAGCTAAGAAACTTGGGAAACATGGAATAATGATTTGGGAATATGCAAATGGAATAGATAATACACCTGTAAACTATATAAAAGAAAAACCAAAATGTATAGGAAATTCAGTAACCTTACCACAAGATATATCCAATATAGAAAAATTAGAAGAGATTTTACTAGCATTAACAGAACAGGTAACATTTAGACTAAGAAGGCAAAAGATGTTAGCAAATGTAGTAAATGTACAATTAAGAACAAATAAATTTATAGATACATCACATCAGAAAAAGCTAATAAAAGAAACATCAAGTACAAAAGAAATCTACACACAAGCTAAAAAATTATTAGAGCAAATGTATATTAGAGGTCAACAAATAAGACTAATAGGAATAAGAGTAGATGGATTAGAGGAAAAAGAAAAACAACAAATATCATTATTTGATAATGTAAAAGACGAAAAACAAGAAAAGCAAGAAAAATTAGATATGGCAATAGATAAATTAAAAGAAAAATATGGATATAATCTAATAACAAGAGCAGGTAAAATGGAAGTTGAAAATATAATTAAATTTAGAAAAGATGAAATAAAGTAAATTAAAATATATTAAAAAGTTGAATTCAGAGTATATCGCAAAGTTTACACAAGCTTTGTGATATACTCTAAAATTTAAAACTACAACTTTTTATCTTATTTAAACTTTTAAATTTTTAGAAAATTTTAAAACATAATATTTAATATCAAAATAACTTACTGCATCAGGCAATATCTCTTTTAAAGGTCTTAACTTTTCACAACCCAATTTAGATATTGCAGAAATTATATCATTTTCATATTGAGTATTAACACATTTAGTTAAATCAATATCAAGGTTATTTTCATAGCATTTTAGAAGATGATTCTCAATAGTTGTTTTAGTAAGTTCACGAATATTTGCAATTTCATCAATAGATTTTCCACTACTATACAAATTATATGTAGTAATATGAGTTTCTTCTTTTTCTTTTATAATAGATGTGCTAGAAGAAGGAGAAGAAATATTAACAATCTTATTAGATGTTTTTAAACTTTTCTTTACATTATTAAAATCTTTATTAACATCAGAAGAGCAAGAGGTTGAGCTATGTATAATTGGCTTTGAAGAAATATCAATATTATTTTCTATAACATAATTAGAAATAGTTTTTAAAAAGATTTCTCCATATTGCTCAACTTTATGTGCTCCAATGCCGTGAATTTGCAACAAACTTTCCACAGTTAACGGAAAAAATGTGGACATCTGCTTTAAAGAAACATCAGCACAGACAATAAATGGAGGAATATGTAAGTTTTTTGATATTTCCATACGAACAGATTTTAATAAAGTAAATAAATTTTCATCATATTGTAAATCTTCTATATTATAATTATTGTTTGAATTTTTTAACTTATTATGATTATTAGAAGGAGGTATTTTTTCTATTTTTCTTTTTATAAATACAGATTTATTCTTAAACAATATATCATTAGAAGAAGCTGATAATGACAAAACTGGATATTTATCACCATTAGAAATTATATATCCTTCAGAAATCAAAAAGGAAATAATATTTTTAATTGTATCCTTAGAGTAATCTTTCATAATTCCATAAGTAGATAAAGTATCAAATTCCAAAGACTTTATTTTAGAAGAATTTGAACCTCTTAATACATCAGTAACTAAGCCCATTCCGAACCTTTCATTCATTCGTTTTATACAAGACAAAATCTTTTGGCTATCAGTAGTTATATCAGTAATTTCAATTTCGGAATTACAATTTCCACAATTATCACACTCATCAAAATTAGGACATTCACCAAAATATTCTAATAAATATTTTCTAAGACATTTATCAGTATTACAATAATCAACTATATCATTTAATTTTTCATACTCATTAGAATGATTCTGATTAGGATTACCTTGCTCAATTAATAATTTGTTTGTAACAATATCAGAACGATTAAATAATAAAATACAATTTGCATCATCTCCATCTCTACCACTACGACCAGCTTCTTGATAATAACTTTCTAAATCACGAGGCATATTGTAATGAAGCACATATCTGATATTAGACTTATCAATACCCATACCAAAAGCATTAGTAGCAACCATTACAGAAGTTTTATCATATACAAAATCATTTTGATTGTTTGTTCTTTGTTTTTCTGACATACCAGCATGATATTTGCTAGCAGAGATACCAATTTCTAATAAATTATCATAAATTGAATCAACAGTTTTTCTTGTTAAACAATAAATAATACCTGATTTATCTTGATTATTTTTTACATAATCAAATATAAATTGTTTTCTATTTATAGGTGTTTCAACAGAAAAAAATAAATTAGGTCTATCAAATCCAGTAGTTAAAGTAAAAGGATTTTGTAAGTGAAGAAGAGATATAATATCTTCTTTTACAATTTCTGTTGCAGTAGCAGTAAAAGCAGTAACGACTGGTCTTGTTTCTAAATTTAAAATTATATTTGCAATTTCTGTATAACTAGGCCTAAAATCATGTCCCCACCTAGAAACACAATGAGCTTCGTCAATAGCAAACATAGATATATTTAATTGTTTTAATAAATTCAAAAAACTATCAGTAGCCAATCGTTCAGGAGCAATATATATAATTTTATAAACATTATTTAATATATTATTAATAGTTTGAGCATAATCAGAGCTACTTAATGTACTATTAATAAAAGTTGCAGGAATTCCAACTTGATTTAAGTTATCTACTTGGTCTTTCATTAAAGAAATAAGAGGTGAAACAACGATTGTGACACCATCAAAAATCATTGCTGGTATTTGATAACATATTGACTTACCAGCACCTGTTGGCATTATTCCTAGACAATCTTCCATATTTAAAATATGAGAAATAATATCTTCTTGACCTTGTCTAAAATTTTCATATCCAAAGTGCTTTTTTAATAACACCTTAGCTAATTTAATATTTTTATTATTCATAAAGAACCTTCTTTCTTTCAGTATTATATACTGAATAAATTGTTTAGTAAAGAAATAAATTTATTCTATTATCCTATTTACATATTTTATTAAAATAAACATATAAGAACTTGTAGAGAAAAAAGTTTTATGATATATTTATAATAAAATATATTGTATTAAACAATGAAAGGGATTTTATCATGGAAAGAGAAAATGTAGATAAGTTATATGATTTAATAAGAAAGATACCGGCAAACAGTAGAAATAAGGAAAAAATAGAAGAAATAAAAGAATTAATTACACAAGAAAGATTTAAGGATGCGATAGATAAAGTAAGAGAGTTAGGACAAAATAAGATAAAAATATCAGGGGCTAGGAGCCAAGTAAAGAAAAAAGTAGATAATAATGAAGATGACGAAAGACTATTTCCAAAAAAATTAAGCAATTTACATTTAGAATATATTTTTATGGGACTTTTATTAACAAATCCAAAAGCAATTTCAAGATACTATTTTTTATATGAAGATTGTTTTTTTGAAGATGATGAAATATTAAATATATATAAAAGTGTATTATTTACAGAAGGAGGAAACTATACACCAGAAATAGCAAAACAAGGATTTAATTTTTCAAAAGATTCAGAGGAAGTGTATGAATTAAAATATCAACTTAAAAAAGCAGTTTCAGATCAAGAATTTAACATGGAAAAAATATATCTAGAATTAATGAAATTATTTGTTTTAAGAAAAAGTTATTTAGGAAACCCAATTAAAAGCATACAAAAAAGAATAGTAGATATTATAGATTATAAATTATATGACCAAATGTCAGTAGAAGAAGTAAAAAGTGCAGTAAGTCAAGTAACAGTTACAGAAAAATTTAAGCAATCAATTTTAAATAAAGATTTGACAGACTTTTTAGAAGAAGGAAATAATAACTTAACAAATGGTCTAGATTTACCTTTTACAATATTAACAGAAGTATTTAAAGGAATAAGAAAAGGAGAAACAATGGCATATGCGATGCCATCAAACTCAGGAAAAAGTAGATTTGCCATAAATATTGCAGCATATACAGCATTTGTAAATAAGAAAAAAGTACTAATGATATCTAATGAAATGTCAGAAGAAAAAATGAAATTATGTTTAATAACAACAATTTTAAATAATCCAGAATTACAAAAATTGCACGGACAAAAATTACATAAGTCAGAAAATGAAATATTAGATTTTAAATTTAGACCAGATAATGAAGAAGATGCAAATTTAGATGAAGATGGATTTATTTTAAAAGAAGAAAAAGAAACTCATAGAGAATTTATAGAAAGATTATCAAAAATATCTACTGAATTTAATAAGACAATAGAAGCAACTGATTGGGTAAATAAACAAATAAACAATTCAATATATTTTATAAACATAACAGACCATACAAATGATGAACTAAAAAAAGTAATAATGAATTATTATTATAAAGAGCAAATAGAATATGTATTTTATGATACATTAAAAACAGATACAGCAAATATTGGAAATGGTGAAGAAATAAAGAGGACCGCGACAATATTATCAAATATAGCTCAAAATTTTGGAATATTTATATGTTCTTCATTACAATTATCAGAAACATCAACATTACCAATTAACCTAGATATAAATGATTTAGCAGTAAGTAGAACAGTAAAAGAAGTTTTAGATACATTATGCTTAATAAAACAAATAAACAGAGATACTTACCAAAATTATGAATATTCATTAAAAGAAGTAGATACCGAATTTTATGATTTAAAAAGATATGAAGATCCAGATGTAAGGTATTATTCTTGTATAGTAGATAAAAATAGAGCTGGACCAAAACCTAAATTATTATTTAGACTTAATTTAGCATATAATAGTTGGGAAGAATTAGGATATTTAAGATTAAAACAAAATAAAGAGATGTAATAGAATAAGCCAAATAGAAATAGTAGTAATAGAAAAAGAAAAAATTACTACTATTTTTAAATTAAAAAAGGAACTAAAAGGTAAAATTTAATATAATAAATTTTATTTTATAATTTAATTATAAAAAAATAAATTTGAAAAATCCATCGAAAAATGTAGATTAAATAAAATAATTTAAAAAAATCGAAGTCAAAAAATGTAAAACAATAGAAATTGAGAGAATAAAAGAAAATAAAATATCAAAAAATATCAAACAATGTAAAATACTGCGATGAAAAGTGCTTGAAAAACCTTGATTTAAGTAGTATTATGGAGAGGTGCGAAAGAAAAAGGAGGAAATATGAAAACATTTTTTGGTGGAAAATTTATTGAAAAAGAAACATTAAAGGAGGTAGGAATTTCATATCCAATAAAATTAGAATATTATAAAGATATACATTCAGACGAATTCATAAGAACAAATGGTGCTAAATATGGAATAAGTGTAGTAAAAACCTCATATATTCCAAACAACACAGTAATTGAAAATAAAGATATAGAATATCTATCAAATGATGAAAGAAAAATAGAAAAGATATTAGAAATATTTAAAGAAAATGAAGTAACTCCAATAGGAGTTGAAGATGTATTGAATGAATTAAAAGTAAAAATGTTCTAAATATAAAGTATAATAATGTTAAATATTAGGCTGTCATAAATATAAAATTTGATATTAGTAATATTAAAATTTATATTAAATGACAGTCTATTGATTATTAGGAGATGAAATAATTTAAAATTTAATAATAAATTAAAAGTTTCTCCACAATAAATAATAATATTAAGTAACCATAAATTCGTAAAATTAATATAAAAACTTGCAAAATAAGTAAATTTAAGCTAGAATACTATAAGGAAATAAGCGAAACTTATTTTTGTTTTGTGCTATAAAACAAAAAAATCATAACATTTAAATACAAAATAAAAAATAGTTTAACATAAAAATATAAACAAGGAGGGCAATAATGGCTGATAAATTAATAATAGTAGAATCACCAGCAAAAGCCAATACCATAAAAAAGTTTTTAGGAGGAAGTACAAAAGTAGTTGCTTCAATGGGACACATACGAGACTTACCAAAATCAAAAATAGGAATAGATATTGAAAATGACTTTGAACCTCAATATATAAATATAAGAGGAAAAGGCGATTTAATAAAATCACTAAAAAAAGATGCTAAAAATGCAAAAAAAATATATATTGCAACTGACCCCGACCGTGAGGGAGAAGCAATAGCATGGCACTTAGCAACTATATTAAATGAAAATAAAGAAAAAATAACAAGAGTAACATTTAACGAAATAACAAAAACAGCAGTACAAAAAGCAATAAAAGAACCAAGAGATATAGATGTTAATCTAGTAGATGCACAACAAGCAAGAAGAGTTTTAGACAGAATAGTAGGATATAAAATGAGCCCAGTACTATGGAAAAAAGTTAGAAGGGGGCTATCAGCAGGTAGAGTACAATCAGTAGCAGTAAAATTAATTGTTGATAGAGAAAATGAAATAGAAAACTTTATACCAGAAGAATACTGGAATATATATGCAAATTTACAAGACGAAGAAATTAAAAAAGAATTTGAAGCACATTTTTATGGTAAAAATGGAAAAAAACAAGAAATACATTCTGAAAAAGAAGTAAACGAAATATTAGAAAATATAAGCAAAGCAAAATATATAGTAAATGAAGTAAAAAAAGGTGAAAAGAAAAGAACACCAGCACCACCATTTACTACAAGTACAATGCAACAAGAAGCTTCAAGAAAATTAGGATTTACATTAAAAAAGACAATGTCTGTTGCACAAGGATTATATGAAGGAGTAAAAATACCAGAAAAAGGAACAGTAGGACTTATAACATATATGAGAACAGACTCAACAAGAATATCAGAAGAAGCAAGAGCAATTGCAAAAGAGCAAATAACATCTATATATGGAGAAAACTATTACGAAAATAGATATTATAAAGCCAAAAAAGATGCACAAGATGCACACGAGGCCATAAGACCAACATATATAGATATTACACCAGACCAAATAAAAGAAAGCTTAACAAAAGACCAATATAAATTATATAAATTAGTATATAATAGATTTCTAGCAAGTCAAATGAAACCAGCAATTTACAATACAATGGCAGTAAATATAAAAGCAAATGATTATGACTTTAAAGCAAATGGTCAAACTATAAAATTCAAAGGATTTATGACATTGTATGTAGAAGGAACAGACGGAAAAGAAAAAGAAGAAGAAGGAACATTACCAGACTTAAAAGAAAATCAAGAAGTAAAATTAAAAAAGATAAATCCAAAACAAAGCTTTACAGAACCACCAGCAAGATATACAGAAGCAAGTTTAGTAAAAGCCCTAGAAGAAAAAGGAATAGGAAGACCAAGTACATATTCGCCAACAATAACAACAATATTAGAAAGAAGATATATAGAAAAAAATCAAAAACAATTAGTTCCAACAGAATTAGGAAAAATAGTAAACAAATTACTTACAGAAAATTTTACAGATGTAGTAAATGTAGAATTTACAGCAAAAATAGAAAATGAATTTGATGAAATTGCAGAAGGTCATGAACAATGGAAAAAAATGATAAGAGAATTCTATGGACCATTTGAAAAAGAAATAGAAAAAGTAGAAAAAGAATTAGAACATGTAGAATTAGTTGATGAAGTTTCAGATGTAAAATGCGAAAAATGCGGAAGAATGATGGTCTATAAATATGGAAGATATGGAAAATTTTTAGCATGTCCAGGATATCCAGAATGTAAAAATGCGAAACCTATTGTAGAAACAATAGATGTACCATGTCCAAAATGTGGAGCAACAGTACAAGTAAGAAAAACAAAGAGAAAAAGAAATTATTATATATGTGAAAATAATCCAAAATCTTGTGACTATATTTCATGGAATAAACCAAAAAAAGGAGAAAAATGGAATCCAGAAGAAGCAGAGGAAATAAAAAAAGAAACAGAAAACACAAAAAAGAAAACTACTCGAAAAAAGGGAACAACTAAAAAGAAGGCATAAGTTTTATGATAAAACAAAAAAGAATTACTAATTGTAGAATTAGTAGTTCTTTTTTGTTAGTTGAAAAAATACCAAATATCTTTTTTAAAGAAGAAATCATGAACATTTACAATTCAAAAAAGATATATTAACAAAAAAGTAATAACTTTAAATAAAAAGCATAAAATGATAATAGCTTTTACATGGAGGGATTAATATGTTTTTAGTATTTGATAAACAAAAAATCTATGCATACCTTATAGTATTTGTAACAGTAATATCACTATTTTTTATGGCAGGAACAATAAAAACAGAAGACACAGTAGAAACATTAGCAAAACAAGAAAAATTATTACCTATATATAATGTAGAAACAGAAGAAAAGAAAATTGCATTAACAATGAATTGTGCATGGAATGCAGATGACATAGACAAAATTTTAAATATATTAAAAGAAAACAATGTAAAAATAACATTTTTCATAGTAGGAGATTGGATAGACAAATATCCAGAAGCAGTAAAGAAAATAAAAGAAGCAGGACATGAAATAGGGAGCCATAGTAACACACATCCACATGTAAACAATCTAAGCTATGAAGAAAATATAAAAGAAATAGAAGAAAGCTGCAAAAAAATAGAACAAATAACAGGAACAAAATCAACATTATATAGAGCACCATATGGAGAATATAATTCAACAGTAATAAAATCAGCACAAGACAAAAAACTATATCCAATACAATGGAATTTAGATACATTAGACTATACAGGATTAACGGGAGAAGAAATGTGGAAGAGATTAAAAGAGAAACTAAAAGGAGGAGATATAATTTTAACACACAACGGAACAAAACATACAGCAGATAGTTTAGATATGCTAATAAAAAATATAAAACAAAAAGGATATGATGTAGTAAGAATTTCAGATTTAATATACAAAGAAAATTATCAAATAAATATAAATGGTACACAAGTAAAAAATAATTAGTGTATAAATTTTCCAAAAGAGGAAATACTTATTATATAAAATTTTAAGGGGAAAGAGAAATGCATTTTATAGGAATATTTACAGACAATAAAAATTTTGAACTTATAAAAGAGAAGTTATTAAAAAACTTAAACAGTGAAAAATTTAATATAATAAATATCAATAATAATAATATAGAAAATTTTAAGCATATACTATTTGAAACAATAGTATTTTGCAATAATACAAAAATATCAGAAAAATATAATAGTACAATAGAAAAAATTTGTAGTAATGCAAAATACATAATTATAAATGCAGATGAAGAAATAAAAATAAATCTTTTAAAATATAAAAAGACAAATATTGTAACATATGGACTTAATCATAAATCAACAATAACAATTTCTAGTGTTAATGATAATAATATACTAATATCTTTACAAAGAAATATGGAAAATATAAATAAAAAGATAATAGAAATGGGAGAAAGTCTGATAAAAAAAGAAGAAAAAAATATATTAAATTTACATGATTTGTTAGTTATATTTGCGATAATACTGATATATAATTAAAAAACAGGTTAATATTACAAAAACATTACAAAAATATTACAAAAAAGTTACAAATTTAACTTTTTATGTAGACAAAGCCAAAAAAATATTGTATAATAATAAATGTAAGTTAACAAAGCGTAAAGAAAAATATACAATTGATAAATAAAATTTAAGGAGGAAAAAAATTGGATACAAATTATTTAGAAAACAACTATTTAACATTAGTTGGAAAAGTTACAGGAGAAAAAAAATTCAGTCATGAAATTTATGGAGAAAGATTTTACATTTTTAATTTATCAATACCTCGTTTAAGTGGTATTTCTGATATTATACCAATCACAATATCAGAAAGATTAATAGGAGAAGAAACATTACAAGAAGGAAAACACTTACTAGTAAAAGGACAATTTAGATCATATAATAGTTATGAAAGTGAAAAAAATAGACTAATATTAACAGTATTTGCTAAGGATGTAAGAGAAGTTGAAGAAAGCGAAGAACAAAGTGAAAATGAAATGGTAAAAAAAGATACAATAACTAATGAAGTAGTATTAGTTGGTTACATCTGTAAAAAACCAATTTACAGACAAACACCATTTGGAAGAGAAATAGCAGATATATTATTAGCAGTAAATAGAGCATATAACAAATCAGACTATATACCATGTATAGCTTGGGGAAGAAATGCAAGATTTTGCCAAAACCTAGAAGTTGGTTCACAAATTAAGTTAGTAGGTAGAGTTCAATCAAGAACTTATGAAAAGAAACATGAGGATGGAACAGTAGAAGAAAGAATTGCATATGAAGTTTCAGTAGGAAGCTTGGAAGTAATAGAAGAAAAAGAAGATGAATCAAGAGTAGAAGAAGGAAATCAAGAAGCTGTATAATAAGAAGATAATATAAGTAAAATAAATGTTTAACAAATGATATAAAAAATTTGTAAAAGTGTTTGAGCAAATTTTTTATATCATTTGTTTTTGTGTTATTAGATAAGGTTTAAAAAATCGTAATTATTACCCATTTTCAGTTCTTATACAAGAAATAGTTAAAATGAAAAGAAAATATCATTAGAATTAATTGTAAAACAATAAACAATATGATAAAATACAAAACATAAGAGGTGAAAAAATGCAGAATAAAATAAAGCCATTTGTAAAATGGGCAGGAGGTAAAGGTAGCTTATTAAATCAATTAGAAAAGTTTTATCCATTAGAATTAAAAAATGGTAAAATAGATTGTTACATAGAGCCTTTTGTTGGTGGAGGAGCAGTATTAATAGATATACTGCAAAATTATAAAGTTAAAGAAATATATGCTTTTGATATAAATTTAGAATTAATAAATTCGTATAATGTAATAAAAAATAATATTGATGAATTGATAGCTAATTTAAAGTTATTAGAAAGAGAATATTTGTGTATGGAAGAAGAAAAGAGAAAAGAATACTTCTATAAAATAAGAAAAAAGTATAATTCATACAAATTAGCTAAAGATGAAATGTCAGTACAAAAGGCAGTAGAATTTATATTTTTAAATAGAACATGTTTTAACGGATTATATAGAGTAAATAAAAAAGGAGATTTTAATGTTCCTATGGGGAATTATAAAAATCCAACTATTTGTGATGAGGAAAACTTAAGGGGATTATCTAAACTTATAAAAAATGTGAGCTTTCAATATGGAGATTATAGAACAAGTGAAAACTACATTAAGAAGAATACTTTTGTATATTTTGATCCACCATATAGACCTTTAAATGTTACATCAGGATTTACATCATATACTAAAGAAGATTTTGATGATGAAAATCAAAAAGAATTAGCTTTATATTATAGAGAATTAAACAATAACAATGTAAAAGTTATGCTTAGCAATTCAAATCCTAAGAATATAAATAAAGATGATTCCTTTTTTGAAAACATTTATGAAGGATTTGATATTAATAAAGTCTATGCGAAAAGAATGATAAATGCTAATTCAAATGGAAGAGGTGAAATATCTGAACTTTTAATAACAAATTATAAAACAGAAAAATTTTGTAATGGAGAAATAAAATGTATAGTGGAAAATACTATTTTGAATCCGATAACTTCAAATTGATTTATAATGATATTTTTAAAGTAATTAAAAAATTTGAAGATAAGAGTATAGATATGATTTTTGCAGATCCACCATATTTTCTTTCTGGAAATGGTATTACATGTAGTGGTGGAAAAATGGTTAGTGTTAATAAAGGCGAATGGGATAAAGCATTATCAATTAAAGAAAAACATAAGTTTAATAAAAAATGGATAAGAGAATGTTATAGAATTTTAAAGGATAATGGAACTATATGGATAAGTGGTACATTGCATAATATCTATTCAATTGGAATGGCATTAGAAGAAGAAGGATTTAGAATAATAAATAATATAACATGGCAAAAGACTAATCCACCACCCAATTTGACATGTAAAACTTTTACACATTCAACAGAAACTATGTTATGGGCAAGGAAAGATTTAAAAAATATAAAATACACATTTAATTATACCTTAATGAAAGAAATTAATAATAGTAAACAAATGAAAGATGTTTGGACAACTTCATTGACAAAACCATCTGAAAAGAAATGTGGAAAACATCCAACGCAAAAGCCATTAGAAATATTAGATAGAATAATACTTGCTTCAACAAAAGAAAAAGATTTGATTCTAGATCCGTTTTGTGGTAGTAGTACAACAGGAATATCAGCAGTTAGATTAAATAGAAGATACATAGGTATAGATAATGAGAAAGAATATATAGAACTATCTATAAGAAGATACAAAAAAATGAGGGAGGAACAATAATGTATTTAGAAATGGATTATAATAAGTTGTCAGAAATATTTGTGAATAATTTATTGGAAACTAATAGAGGGTTTGATTTTTATGTTAATTGGGAAAATGCAAAAGTATATAAAGAATTTGAAATAGAATTGAGCGCAATGAATGTATTAATAAGAGCAGATAACATTAAAGAAAAATTTTATAAATTAGTAGAAAAATTACCAACAGTTATTGCTACATTTCCATTACTATTTGCACTTTCAAAAAATGAGAGAGCTGAAGTATGGAATGGAAAAAATCTATTGGCAGTTGTTGGCGATGAAATAGGAAATGATGAAAATTTAAAGTTTTCTTTTGAAGTTGAGAAATTAAAACAAGGATTGTCTAAAAAGGAAATAGAAAATTATTATTACTTCTTTGAAAGAGTTGGTTTAAAACATTTATGTGAAAATCTAGCTGAGAAAAGTTTAACTGACTATGTTATTGGAGTATTAGTAGGATTAGATTCTAATGGCAGAAAAAACAGAGGTGGAACAGCATTTGAAGATGCTTGTGAGCCTGTAATAAAGAAAATTTGTGAAAAATACAATGTAACAATGTTATCACAAAAGCAATTTAAAAAAATAAAAGAATATGGCTTTACTATATCGGAAGATATTGCAAATAGAAAAGCAGATTTTATATTAATAAAAGATAATAAAGCTTTAAATATAGAAGTGGATTATTTCTTTAGAGGAGGCTCAAAACCTGAAGAAATAATTGATAGTTATATTAATAGACAACATGATTTAGATAAATTAAATATGGGATTTGTACTATTAACAGATGGCTTATGTTGGGATAATAAATCAAAAAATCAGTTACAAAAGGGATTTAGAAATATGAATTATCTTATGAACTTTTATCTTGCAAAGAACGGAATGTTAGAAGAAGTAATAAAAGAATATTTTAAATAAAAGATATTATAAAAGTTTTTTGGTGGGCAATTTTTTATTAAGGTTGCTCTTTATAATTAAGGAGGAATATTTATTGATATATAATCCAAAAGAATTTAAACTAGAAAAAACTACAATATGGAGTTTTAAAGAAAGAGGAAAATGGGCAACACATAAAGGAGATTATAGAGGGAATTGTTCACCACAAGTAACAAGAAATTTAATATTAGAATACACTGAAGAAAACGATATTGTATTAGATCCTTTTTGTGGAAGTTTTACATCAATGATAGGATGTAAATTACTAAATAGAAAAGGAATAGGAATTGATATAAATATAGATGCTTTAAAATATTAGCTAAAAGTAGATTAAACTTTGAATATCAAACTATATATGGACCAAGATTATTAAGGGCAAATTCAACTAATTTACAAAAAATAATACAAAATGAAAAAATAGATTTTATATTTGCACATCCACAATATGCGGATATTATAAAATATAGTAAAGATATAGAAGAAGATTTATCAAGATTAAATTTACAAGAGTTTTTAAATCGAATAAGTTTATTTTCAAAAGAATGTTTTAGGGTTCTAAAAAAAGATAAAATTTGTTCAATCTTAATAGGAGATATTAGAAAAATAAGAATGTTATTCCATTAGGTTTTTATGTCATGAATATTTATATTCAAACAGGTTTCATGTTAAAAGAAATAATTATAAAAGAACAACATAATTTTAAGATGACAGATTATTGGAAAAATAAAAATATGGATTTTTATTTATTAGCATATGAATATATATTTGTGTTGAAAAAATAGTAAAAAAATGGTAAAATATCTTTTTAATAAAAAAGAAGCAAATTATATGTATGATTCTAAAATAGGGATATGTGTGCAACCTGTTACAGACAATTTTAATGAACATTTTGAGACTACATGTTATTTAAAATATAATATAGAAAAAGAATTTTTTTTAATAAAATTATGAAATAGTATTAACTAGTAACTTTTTAATTAAGAAAAGCTAGTTTTTTTATAATAAATTTGATATAATCGGCTAAAAGACTTTATGGAGGTAGATAAATGAAAAAAGAAAAAACAATTGAAAAAACTAAACAGCAAGAAGAAAAAAACTTAACAACAAAAAATAAATCAAGCAAGATTTTTTTTATTGTTGCAATCATTCTAATAGCAATGTTTAGCTTAGCATTAACACCAGTAACATTACAAAATGACACATATTATACAATCGAAATTGGAAAACAAATAATGGAAACAGGAATAGATATGCAAGACCATTTTTCTTGGCATGAAGATTTAGCATACACATATCCACACTGGTTATATGATTTGATTACATATCAAATTTATTCTAATTTTGGAATGACAGGAATATTTGTAACGACTTGTATATTATCAATGATACTTGGAGTTTCAATGTTCTTAGTAAATAATAAGATAACAAAAAATCAAGTAGTTTCATTTTTGATATCAGTAGGTGTAATGTATTTAATAAAAGATTATATAGCAGCTAGAGCACAACTTGTAACATTTATATTATTTATATGGATGATTTACTGTATAGAAATGTTTTTAAGAGGAAAAAAGAAACGATATGCAATAGGAATAGTTGGTATTTCAGTATTAATTGCTAATTTACATGTTGCAGTATGGCCATTTTTATTTGTACTATTCTTACCATATATAGCAGAATATATAATAGCCTCATTAGCAGATGTAATAATTTATAGAAAAATTGGAAAGAAAGTTTTAGAATTAAGGATAAAACATTTAAAGAAAGATAATGCAAATATTGAAGGAATAAAGAATTTAGAAGAAAAACTAGTAAAGTTAAATGAACAAATAGATAGAATAAAAATAAAAAGAGATAAAGAATTAGAAAATCCATATAAAATAAAATTAGTAAAAAACAAAAATGTAAAATGGCTAATACTAATAATGATAATATGTTTATTTACAGGTTTAATAACACCACTAGGAGATATACCATACACATATTTAGTAAAAACAATGGAAGGTAATACAACCCAAAATATAAATGAACATTTACCAATGACAATTTATGAACAACCAGAAGTATTAGCAACAATAATTATCTTCTTAGCAATACTAATATTTACAAAAGCAAAAATTAGACTAAACGACTTATTCATGATAGGTGGTTTATGCTACTTAATGCTAATGTCAAGAAGACAATTAACAATGTTTGTATTAGTTGGTTCAATAATTTTAAATAGGCTAATATGTAATGTTATAAAAATATATTATAAAGAACCAAAAGATGAAAAATTTAAAGATTTAAGAAACAAATTAGCATTTTTAGGAATGATAATAATAATGTCAGTAATGAGCTATCATTTTGCTGAAAAGAAATCAAGTGATCATTATATAGACGAAACAACATATCCTGTACAAGCATGTGATTATATATTAAATAATATAGACTTAGGAACAGCAAAATTTTATAACGAATACAATTATGGAAGTTATATGATATATAGAGGAATACCAGTATTTATAGATTCAAGGGCAGATTTATATGCTCCTGAATTTAGTGGAAAAGAAGAAGACATATTTATGGACTTTATAAATGTATCGAGTATAGGAGATTTCTATGAAGATATATTTGATAAATATGGAATAACACATGCAATAATGTATAAAAATGCAAAGATAAGTATGATAATAGACAAGACAAATGATGAAAATTACAAAAAGATTTATGAAGATGATTATTTCGTAATATATGAAAGATTAAATGCATAATTGAAAGGAAAATAATGAAAGAATTAGAAGTTGTTGAACAAGTAAATAAAAGAATAGATGCATATATGTCTGGAAAATATGAAGATATTTCCAGAGTTGCAATACAAAGATTACTAGAAACAGGAAAAATATTAGTAAATGGCAAAAAAGTAAAAGCATCATATAAAGTACAATTAAATGACAAAATAACAATGGAAGAAGAAAAAGCAGTTGAAATAGAATTAAAAGCACAAAATATTCCAGTAGATATAATTTATGAAGATTCAGATATAATAGTTGTAAATAAGCCAAAAGGAATGGTAGTTCACCCAGCAAATGGAAATCCGGATGGGACTTTGGTAAATGCAATAATGTCAATATGTAAAGATTCATTATCAGGAATAGGTGGAGAAATAAGACCAGGAATAGTACACAGACTAGATAAAGATACATCAGGAATTTTAATAGTAGCAAAAAATGACAAAGCACATATAAATTTAAGTGAACAAATAAAAGAACATAAAGTAAAAAAGACATATATAGCCTTGGTAAAAGGAATTGTAAAAGAAAATAATGCAACAATAAATATGCCAATAGGAAGAAGCGAAAAAGATAGAAAAAAAATGGCAGTTACAAAAAAAGGAAAAGAAGCTATAACACATTTCAAGGTCTTAAAAAGATATGATAAATATACACTACTAGAAATAAACATAGAAACAGGAAGAACACACCAAATAAGAGTACATTTATCACAAATAGGATATCCAATAGTAGGTGATGAGGTATATTCAAAAGGTAAGAACGAATGGAATGTAAAGGGACAGTGTTTACACGCAAAATCTCTAGACTTTAAGCACCCAATTACCAATGAAAACATGCATTTAGAAGCTAAAATTCCACAATATTTTGAAAAGATATTAGAAGAATTAAAAGAAAGAGAAAAAGAATATTAAAATAAAAGAAAGGTCTAATAAATTTATTTGAATTAATTAGAGAAAATATAATGGAAAATAAAGAAACAATAAGATTACAAAAATACATGGCAGAAGCAGGAATAGCTTCAAGAAGAAAAGCAGAAGAATTAATCTTAGCAGGAAAAGTAAAAGTAAACGGAAAAACAATAAGTGAACTAGGAATAAAAATAGTGCCAAATAAAGACATAGTTGAGTATAATGGAAAAAAATTAGTTATAGAAAAAGAATATGTATATATATTATTAAACAAACCTATTGGATATGTAACAACAGTAAAAGACCAATTTAACCGTGATTCTATTTTAGATTTAGTAAAAAATAATAAAAGAATAGTACCAGTAGGAAGACTAGATATGTATACATCAGGAGCAATAATATTAACAAATGATGGTGATTTTGTATATAAAGTAACACATCCAAAACATGAAATAGAAAAAACATATACTGTTACAATAAAAGGAATAGTAAAAAACAATGAAATAGAAGAATTGAGGCAAGGTGTAAAAATAGAAGATTATATTACAAAACCAGCAAAAGTAAAAATACTAAAAACAGATGAAGAAAAAAATATTTCAAGATTAGAGATAACAATACATGAAGGAAAGAATAGGCAAGTAAGAAAAATGTGCGAAGCAATAGGTCATAAAGTATTAGCTTTGCATAGAAGTAAAATAGCAGGAATAGGAGTAAAGGATTTAGGACTTGGAAAGTGGAGATATTTAACTAAGAATGAGGTTAGAAAAATTTTGAATGGAAAGTAATGATGGAAGAGGCTAAAATTAATTTAGATAATTAAGTAAAAAGAGAGATTATATTTTTATAATAATCTCTTTTTTAGTATTTATGAGAAGAAACAAAAGAATTTAAAAAAGATTTTATTATAAAACATATACCTTTTTAAGAAAAATTATCATCATATTTTCAATTTATAAAAAAATTTACTAATATTATTATAGCAAAATTTATTAAATAAAAAAGTATTTAAGCCTACGGAAATAGTAAAGATGAGCTATTTTTTAGAAAGCTAAAAAATATTGTAACAAAAATGTAATAAAAAAAATCATTGTAATATATTGACAAGTAAAAATTTTACAGTTATGATGATGTCAAATTTGAAAGGGAGGTGAATATTATGGCAAATATTCAAAATGTAGATTATGAAGCTTTACCAGGACAAGCAGCACAAATGAGAAATCATGGACAAGAACTTAATAATGAATTAACAATGGCATATCAAAGAATTACAGATATGCATGCTGTTTGGTATGGTGTAAGATATAATTCATTAGTTAAGGAGTTTAATAATATTATTCCACAAATTAATGACTTATTAAATTTAGTTGTAGGAGAAATTCCATTTACATTAGAAACAATTGCTAATAATTATGCTCAAGCAGATAAGGGTGCAAATGTAACAAGTGCACAAAAAACAGAACCAAGTAGAATTATGGACATAGCTATTCATAATGATGTTGGTATGAGATTTATTACAGGTGATGTTGAAGAAGTACAAACACAAGTAACAGCAAATTTAAATGATGCAAAAGCAAAAATGGATGCAATTGAATCAGCATATGCACAAATTCAATGGCAAAGTGAGGCTTCTGATGCTTTTAGAAGTACTTTTACTAGACTAAAAAGTCAAATAATATCATCATTTGAGAATATTAAATCTCAATTTACTAACCTTATGAATCAAACACAACAAGATATACAATCTGCTGAAACTTCAAATACTGTTCAATAGACTGTATAAAATATTGTTATAGTGTAAATATTTTTCAAATAACTGCTTCATAAGAAAGCAGTTATTTAAAAAGTATTTATAAAAATTAAATGCTAAAGTATTATATAAGGAGGGATTTTAATGAATAATCCAGTTGCTATAAAGTGGCATATTCTATATGGTACACGAGAGCAATGTGATACAGCAATAAATGAATTAAATGCAGAATATAATAAATTAACTGCAAAAATCAATGAAATGAGAGTAATAAAACGAGGATACGAAGAAAATGTAATACCATGTCTATCAGATGCACTTTCTCAAATTGACGGAGAAGTAAAGACAACAATGAATAAAGCTAGAAATTTATTAGCTGAAAATTATAAGGGAGATACAACAGGTGTAAGAGAAGTTAAAGATAATTTAGATAAAAGTAATAGAAGCATTTGTTCGGTAAAAAATAAAATAGTAGGTTTACAACGTATTGTAAAAGCTAATGTAGCACGTATCAATAAACTTATTAGTGAACTTAATCAAGAAAAAGGAGAAGTAAAAAAAGTGAGGAGTGTAGCGGTTAATGCAAAATATACATATTTAAGTCCTCCGAGCATTTTATAGGTATTTCCAGAATATAAAACCTAAATTTTTTATATGGAGGAGTAAGAAATGGGAGTAAGTGTAAAAACAGATGGATTACATGAATGTGTAAATGAAATACAAAAATGTAAAAAATCAATAAGTAAATTAACTAAAAATATGCAAAGATGTAGAATTCCTAGTGATAAATATAATAGAAATTCAGCTATGCTAGAATCTATGAAAGCAGGTATTTTAAATTATCTTAATATAATAGAAACAAAACTAGAAAAGAATACAAGAGAGATTGAAAAAAAAGCTGAAGACTTTGAAAGTGCTGAGCGAAGCAACGAAGCAAGTATTGCATTAATAGGAACTTTACAAGCAATAAATGAAAGTTATAGTACTTCAGCAATAAATCCAAATCAAGTAGAACAAGGTTCAGAACAAGAAACAGAATTAGAAGAAAATGTTCCAAACAGTCAAGTAGAAGCTGTAATAGATCTTGTATTTGGAGAAAATATAGATATACCAGACAGTATTAAAAAACTAGTAACAAAAGCGATTTCAGAAATTAATAAAACAAAAATTTTAGATGGATTAGATGAAGAATATGCTAATAAAATTCGTTCGGAAATTATACAAGACTATTTAGATGGAAAATTGGAAATAGAAGGTATAACTACGGAAAAAATACAAGAATATATCAATAGTGAACCAAGTATTAAAATTCTATTAGAAACAGCAATATCACTAAAAAGCTTTGAAAAGTTAATAGAAAGTGGAGTTATAACAGAAGAACAAATAAAGACAAACATTGAAAAAAATCTTGTTATACAAAGTGATGAAGAATTTGAAAAAGTATATATTGAAAATGGAGGGTCAGAGTCAGAGGTTAAAAATGTAAATTCTTTCTATGATTCTGAAACAGGAAAAATGTATATTAGAGATACAGTAGACTCAAAAGTAATAACAAGTGCTATTGTTACAATAATGGGGGACATTATGATATATAACGAAGAAACAGGAGAAGTTATATATAACAATACTCAAGGAAATTTAGACAAAGAACCAGATGCTAATATATCAACTCCAAATGTAAATACATCAACATCTCCAACAGAAGATTTAGGAAAAGTTCCAGAAACAAATTTATCAGGAGAAGAAACAAATACTTCAACATCAAACAAAGAAGAAATTGGAGATAAAGATTTTACAGTAGAAATGCATGAAGATGAAAAAAATACAAATGATACTAATATCAATGTTGAAAACATACCTTCAAATGAAGATATAAACATAAAAGATGAAAATAAAAAAGATACTTCAATTTAAAGCAAGTATGAAAAATAACTATAAACAATAAAAATAGATATATCTGATTAATAACACTATCAAACTTTTTAGTTTATAAGCAAAAAAGTGAAAATAAGAGATTTAGATAAAATAAGTGTGGAGGAAGATATGGAAGAAGCAAAAAATGAAGTGGATATAAGTTTTCAGGAAATTCAAAAAATATCACTAGAGATTTTTGGAATAGCAAAAGAAAAAATGTTAACAGATAAAGTGATTGGAAATATAGAATTAGACAAATATAAAGAACAATTAGTTAATTTGTTGAAAGATGTTAATTTTATAAATGAATTAGAAGCTAAGAAATTAGTATCAGAAGCTATGTTGGACATAGATTATATAATAAAAGACGAAGTAAGAGTACTAAGTATGAGATTAGGTTCAATTTACAGAAACAATAAAAAATAAAATAAATAAGAGGTGTCATTGATGCGAATAACGTTAATAGGCAAAAATACTCTTTATGAACTTTCTCTTCCTAAAACAGTAGAAGGAAATTATTGGTTAACAGATCAAAAAGAAATCAATGAAAAAAAATTAATTAATGTAGAGGGAAGAGAAGGAAAATGGCAATTAGTACCAAATGATAAAATAAATATTATTGATTTAAAATTTATAGAAACAGATGATAAAAATCATGAAATAAGAGTATATCAAAATAATCAGCCAAGAAAAGCAATTGTTTTAGAAAATTATAAGATGTATGGAGTATCATTTAATGATTCTAAAGGATTGTTTATTCTTTGCTGTTTGCCAACATTTGAAAGAGACTTTAAACAATTAAATATAAAAAAACGAGAATTATTTTATATAGGAAGTGATCCAAAAAATCAAATTTCTTATAAAAATCATATTATATCAAAAAAACATGCTAAAATATATTTATATGGTAATAATTGGATGATAGAAAATTATGATATGAATTTTGGAACATTTGTGAATGGAAAACCTGTTATAAAACCAAGAATGCTATTTAATGGTGATATTATTTTTATAATGGGGTTAAAAATTATATTCATGGGAGATACCATTTTTATTAATAATCCTGGAGAAAATTTATATTATAGTGGCGACATGTTTGAAATAACAGAAAAAAAGATTCAAAAAGTTATAAAAAAGGGAGAAGAAGAAGAAAAGAATATAGAATTGTTTGAAGAACAAGACTATTTTTCAAGAGCACCAAGACTTACCAATATTATAGAAACAGAAAAAGTAAAAATAGATGCACCACCACAAATTCAAGATAAAGAAGAGATGCCATTAATATTAACATTAGGTTCTTCTATGTCTATGGGTGCAATAATGTTAGTTTCTTTATATAATGCAATAGATGGAGCAATGAGTGGAACAGCTTCAACAAAACAAACAGTTACAGCTGTTATTATTGCGGTAGCTATGCTAATTAGTATTATATTATTTCCTATTTTAACGGCCAAATATAATAAAAAGAGAAAAATAAAATATGAAGAAAAACGTCAAAAAAGATATAAAGAATATTTAATGCAAAAAAAAGATACTATAGAAAAAATTATGTTAAAGCAAAAAAAGATATTATATGAAAACAATTTATCACCAGATGAATGTGCACAAGTAATATTAAACAAAAGTGGGAGACTGTGGGAAAGAAAAATTGACGATTATGATTTTTTAACAGTAAGACTAGGTGTAGGAGATGTTAATACAGCTATTGATATACAGTACCCAGAAGAAAGATTTACTATGGAAGATGATAATCTTATTGATATTTTACATGATATAGCCAATAATTCAAAGGTTATAAAATCAGCACCAATTACAGTATCACTTACAGAAAAAAATGTATTAGCTATAAGAAAAGATGAAAATATTGAAAATTTTATTAGAAATATTATTATTCAATTAATTGCTTTTCAAAGTTATGAAGATTTAAAATTAGTATTTTTATTAAATAAAAAAGATGAAATGGATTTCAGCTTTGCAAAAATGTTACCACATGTATGGGATAGAACCAAACAAATGCGTTTTTTTACTTATGAAGAAGATGAAATGATGAATATTTCAAAATACTTAGAGCAAGAATTGAAAGATAGATTGCAATACAGAGACAAAGACTATAAAACATTTAAACCATATTACTTAATTATTACAAATGATTATAAAAAGATAGAAAATTTGAAAGTAATAACAGAAATCTTGAAAACAAAACAAAATATGGGATTTAGTATATTATGCATAGCAAATGATTTATTACAATTACCAAATGAATGTAAAACATTTATAAATTTAGATATGGCGTCAAAAAAGGGAATGATATTTGAAAATGAAATATCTTCAACAAATCAAAAAGAAATTACATTTGATAATTCTACAACAATTTTATTTGAAAGAATATTTGAAAAATTATCTAATATTCCAATTAGATATACAGAGTCAGGTAGATATTTATTACCAAATAATTATACATTTTTAGAGATGTATGATGTAGGAAGAATTGAGCAATTAAACATATTAGAAAGATGGCATAAAAACGATTCTACTTTATCATTAAAAGCACCAATAGGAGTAGATACAACAGGAGCACATATCTTCTTAGATATTCATGAAAAGTTTCATGGACCACATGGATTAATTGCAGGTAGTACAGGTTCAGGAAAGAGTGAATTTATTATTACATATATATTATCACTAGCAATTAACTATCATCCAGATGATGTTACCTTTATTCTAATAGATTATAAAGGAGGAGGATTAGCTGGTGCTTTTGAAAAAGGAACAATTAGATTGCCACATTTAGTAGGAACAATAACCAATATTGATACAAATGGACTTCAAAGATCACTAGCTTCTATACAAAGTGAATTAAAAAGAAGACAAATTATGTTTAATGAAGCAAGGAATATGACTGACGGAGGAACAATAGATATTTATAAATATCAAAAAATGTATCATGAAGGTATTGTTGAAAAACCAATGCCTCATTTATTAATTATTTGTGATGAGTTTGCAGAGTTAAAACAACAACAACCAGAATTTATGGATGAATTAATTAGTGTATCTAGAATTGGACGTAGTTTGGGAGTACATTTAATATTGGCAACTCAAAAACCAGCAGGAATTGTAAATGATCAAATTCGTAGTAATAGTAAATTTGCAGTTTGCTTAAAAGTTCAAGATAAAGAAGATAGTGTTGATGTTATAAAAAGACCAGATGCTGCTACATTAAAAACGGCAGGACAATTTTATTTACAAGTAGGAAATGATGAATATTTTGTATTAGGACAGTCAGGTTGGGCAGGAGCTTCATATTATCCAGCAGATGAAATAGAGAAAAAAGTAGACAATTCAATACAATTAATATCAAATATAGGAACAACAATTAAACAGGCAGATGATACAATACAAAAAATGTTAATAGATAAAGGAGAACAATTAACAAATATTGTAAAATATTTGCATTTGCTAGGAAAACAACAAAAAATAGAAAGCCAACCACTTTGGTTAGAAGATATTCCAGAAACAATTTTTGTAAAAGATATTAGAAAAAAATATCATGTTAAAGTTGAGAAGAACCTAATTAATCCAGTTGTTGGTGAATATGATGATCCATCAAATCAATCTCAAGGAGTTGTAGAACTAGACTTTTCAAAACTTGGAAATACAGTAATTTATGGAAATGCAGAAAGTGGAAAAGAAACATTTTTAAGTACACTAGTATATGATATGGTAACAGCATATACTAGTGAAGAAGTACAATTATATTTATTAGACTTTGGAACAGAAACCTTAAAATTATATCGTGAATGCCCACAAGTAGGTGATGTGGTATTTATCAATAACAAGGAAAAAATTGATAGATTATTTAATATGCTTCAAGAAATCATGAAAGAGAGAAAAGAAGAGTTATTAGAATATAATGGTGATTATGACTTGTATTTGAAAACAAGTGGTAAAAAAATGCCAATGATAATAATAGTTATTAATAATTGGGATGTATTTTCAGAAACATATGGAACAGATTATGAAGACGCTTTTCAGACAATTGAAAGAGAAAGTACAAATTGTAGAATAGTATTTGTTGTGACAGCAAGTGCCTATAATTCTATGAGATATCGTTTAACGCAAAACTTTAAAAATAAAATAGCATTACAATTAAATGATGAAAATGATTATTATAATATTTTTGATAGTGTTGGAAAGAAAAGACCTTCACATATATTTGGTAGAGGTTTATTAGAATTGGAAGATAAAGAAATTTACGAGTTTCAAACAGCTAAAATATGTGAACCAGAGCAATATTTACCAAAAATAAAAGAAGAAATCGAAAAATTAAAACAAAAAGCATATAAAAAAGCACCACCAATTCCTGTTTTACCGGACAAAGTTACATTCCGAGAAGTAAAAAAATATATAGATGGAATAGAACAAATCCCGTTAGGAATTATTGAAAAAAATTTAAAAGTAGCTAATTATGATTTTAAGAAAAATTTTGCTACATTAATTACCTCAAAAAATATGGAAGATGCTATACAATTTACAGTTAATATTATAGAGGAATTAAAAAATCTAAAGAATATAGATACAGTTATATTTGATGCAGAAAGAAGTTTATCAACTAAAAGAATTGATTTAAAAGACCAATATACAGCATTTATTACTAAATTAAATAAAGAAAATAAAAATCATACCATATGTATATTTATTGGTATAGATAAATTTTTAGCAGATGTTGCCAATACAGGTATTGATTTTAATACTATTATAAAGCAATTGGAGGAAAAACAAAATTATAGCATTATTATTGTAGAGAATGCTAACAAAATGAAAGTGCACGAATTTGAAGAATGGTATAAAAGCTATATTACAAAAGAAAAAGGTATTTGGATTGGAAATGGAATTGACAGTCAATACTTAATAACTATCAATTCTAGTAGAAAAGAATTAGTTAATGATTGTGGACGTAGTTTTGGATATATTATAAAAGATGGAATTACTACATTGATAAAACTTCTAGAAATGAAAGAGGATGAAGACGATGAATAAAGTATTAGTAAGTGTATATGTGCCAGCATTGGAAGAAAATTATGATTTTTGGATTCCAATAAATAGGAAGGTATATAGAGTTATACTTTTATTAATAAAAATTATTAATGAAAGTAGTGGGGATTATTATAGACCAACAACAATGCCATTATTATACGATAAAATAACTGCAAATCCATATGATATTAATTTAACAGTAAAAGAAAATGCAATACAAAATGGAACAGAAATGATATTAATTTAAGTATTATATGATAGAAAATGAGAGTATATATTAAAATAGGAATACTAAAATTAGAAGGAGGACTGTCTTAGAAAATATAAAAATATTTCTGAGATAGTCTTTTTTTTATAAAAATATTTGAAATAGCTAATAAATTAAGATATTATGGATATTTTTAAAATAATTTACTGGAAAAATATTGAAATTATTTAAAAAATATGATATTAATATACATAATAAATTGCAAATTTAAAATCAAAAATTCAATAAATAAAAGGAGGTTTATTATTGTATTATTTTAATTATAATGACTATATAAAAACAATACATACAATAAATTTAAAAAATATATCATTATTAGCAGAAGAAAAGATAAAATATACAATAAACCAAAGAGAAGAAACATATAAAAATTTCATAAAACAAACTTTAAATAATAAATTAATAATCTCAAAAATAATAAATATCTTTTTATCAGAAAAGAGAAAAATTGTGTCTAATAATTTGAAGAGTTATTCTAAAATTAATTCAAAAGTCTATAATTATAATTCAAAAATATTTTATTTAAAACAAAATCCAAATATTTTTTTCTTAATAATATACCAAAACAAAATAGATGCAAATATGCAATATAAAATTTTATTAGAATGTATAAATATAATAAAAAAATGGAAAAAAACAAATAGCAGCATACAAAATAAATTACCTATTGTTATTCCAATAATTATTTACATAGGTAAAGAAAGATGGAATATACAAAAAGAAATAAAAGAGTTGAAAACTACAACCTTTGGAAGAAATAATATTAATTTCAATTATAATTTTATAGATATAAATAAAGCAATGAAAAATAAGCAAGAAAAAGAAGCGATAGAAGAATTAATTTGTATAGAGAATTTGAGATTATAAAATATAATTAAAGTGAACCACAAGTATTAAGTAAAGAGTTAATAATTGTGGTTAATTTTTTATATTGTCCAATTAAACATAATCACTTTTAAAGCGTATTTACATAATATATATAAAAGCTATAAAAGGAGGAGTAAAATGGAATCAATATTAGATGTTAAAAATATAAGCAAAAAATATCAAGGAAAAGAAGGAGAAATACTAGCTATTGAAAATGTGAATTTTAGAATAAAGGAAGGAGAATTTGTATCAATAATAGGACCAAGTGGATGTGGAAAATCAACATTACTTTCAATAATAAGTGGACTAGAAACAAAAACAAATGGAGAAATATATATTGAAGGAGAAAAAGTAGAAGGTATTTCACCTAAAATAGGATATATGTTACAAAAAGATTGCTTACTAGATTGGAGAACAATATGGAGTAACACTATATTGGGGCTAGAAATAAAAGGAAAAGTAAATGAAGAAAATAAAAAATATGTAGAAAATTTATTAAAAAAATATAATTTATATGAATTCAAGAATAAATACCCATCAGAGCTATCAGGTGGAATGAGACAAAGAGTTGCACTAATTAGAACACTTGCAATAAAACCTAAAATATTACTTCTTGATGAAGCTTTTTCTGCCTTAGATTATCAGACTAGAATAATGGTAACAAATGATATATATAACATATTAAAAAAAGAAAAAATAACTACATTAATGGTAACTCATGACATTTCAGAAGCAATAAGCATGGCTGATAGAGTTTTAGTTTTAAGTAAAAGACCAGGAACAGTAAAAGATATACACAAAATAGATTTTGAAATGGAAAATAGAAATCCAATAAATTGCCGAGAAAATCCTAAATTTAGTAAATATTTTAATACTTTATGGAAGGAGCTTGGTGTAGATGAATAATTTAATAATATCGAAAGAAAGAAAACAATATTTAAAGAAAAACAAGAAAAGAAAAGTAGTAATATTTATAACGCAAATAGCAATATTAGTAGTATTTTTAGGAATATGGGAGGTTCTTGCAAACTTAAATGTGATAGATAGTTTTATAACAAGTAAGCCAAGTAGAATATTCGAAACATTTATGAATTTAGGCTCAAATGACTTACTAAAACATATAGGAGTAACAGTATATGAAACAGTAGTAGGATTTTTATTAGGAACAATACTAGGAACAATTATAGCGATTGCATTATGGTGGTCAAAATTTTTAGCAAATGTTTTAGAGCCATATTTAGTAGTATTAAATAGTCTACCTAAAGTAGCACTTCGGACCAATAATAATAATATGGGTAGGTGCAGGAACACCGGCAATAATAGTAATGGCGATTGCAATTTCATTAGTAGTAACTATATTAGAAAATCTAAATGGATTTATAAAAACAGACAAAGATTTAATAAAAATGGCAGAAACATATAATGCAACTAAGTTTCAAATATTAACTAAAATAATTTTACCTGCAAATATTTCTACATTTATTAATTCTTTAAAAGTGAACATAGGTCTTTCTCTAGTAGGAGTTATTTCAGGAGAATTTTTAGTATCAAAAGCAGGATTAGGTTATTTAATTGTATATGGAGGGCAAGTATTTAAATTAGATTTAGTAATGGCAAGTGTAATTATTTTAGGAGTGGTTGCAGGATTAATGTATTTAGCAGTATTAATGCTAGAAAAATTAATATTAAAATCAAGAAAGTTCAAGTAAAATAAAAATATAAATATGTAAAATAAATTGAACCGTCTTTATTAAACAAAATAGTTTAATAAAGACGGTTTTTGTAAGTAATAAAATAAAATTTTAGACTAATAGCATAAAAAATTAAAATAGTATAGATATAATAAATTAATACACAATTTAAGGAGATAAACATAAAATATACTAAAAAGGAGGAAGAAAATGAAAAAGAAAACATATTTAATAATGATAATAACTTTATTAATTGTATTAATTTTAGGTGTTTTTACATTCAAGAAAAAAAGCAATAATAGCAAAGATGGATTAACAGAGGTAAAATTGAGCGAAGTAACGCGTTCAGTATTTTATGCTCCACAATATGTAGCAATTAATAAAGGCTTTTTCAAAGAAAAAGGAATTGAAATAGAATTAACAACAGGTCAAGGAGCAGATGCAGTAATGACATCAGTATTATCAAATCAAAGTGACATAGGATTTGCACGGACCAGAAGCATCAATATATGTATATAATGAAGGAAAAGAAGACTATACACAAGTATTTGCGCAGATGACAAAAAAGGATGGTTCACTCTTAGTAGCTAGAAATAAAACAGACGAATTTTCTTGGGAAGATGTAAAAGGAAAAACAATTATTCCAGGAAGAAAAGGTGGAGTTCCATTTATGACATTACAATATGTACTAAGAAAAAATGGAATAAATCCAGAAACAGATGTAATATTAGATGATAGTATCAAATTTGATTTAATGGCAGGTGCATTTGCATCAGGGAATGCAGAATATGTAACATTATTTGAGCCAACTGCTTCAATGACAGAAAAAGAAGGAAAAGGATATATAGTAGCATCAGTAGGAGAAGAAGCAGGAGATATACCATATACGGCATATTTTGCTAAAAAAAGTTATATTGAAAAAAATGAAGAAATAATACAAAAATTTACAGAAGCAATATATGAAGGTCAAAAATGGGTAAAAGAACATACTGCCAAGGAAATAGCAGAAATAATACAAAGTTTCTTTCCAGATACAAGTGTAGAAATGTTAGAAAATGCAGTTAAAACCTACAAGGATATTGAGGCTTGGAATGAAACACCTGAACTAGAAGAAGAGAGTTTTGAAAGATTACAAGAGGTGATGACACAAGCAGGAGAATTAACAAATAAAGTCCCATTTGAGAAAATAGTTAATAATAAATATGCTGATAATTTAGAAGAATAAAATAATAATATTTGAATAAGTTAAAAATTTAATATAGAAAATATAAAATAAGAAACTGTTAAATTGTTTGATATAGTAATTTTTATAATCAAATAATTTAACAGTTTAAATTTCCGATATAACAAGTAAAAGTTACCTTTAAAAAGACCCGCAATAGTCTTTATAGCGTAGCTTCGCCATTTTTCTTATTTTTTAACAACTACTTTTTTAGATTCATTTTCTTCCAAAAAATCAGCATAAGTTTTAGTAATATCAATTTTAGACTTACCTTGCTTAATATTAGCATCTTGTTTCAAAATCAAATCTACATCATAAAATTCTTTTAGTTTCAATACATTATCTTTTTTATGACCAATAACATTATTAACATCTAAAGGATTTACAGTAACTTGAACTTCTTTTACTTTGACATTTAATTTTTTGATTTTTTCAACAATAGCATCATACCACAAACCAGATTCAACAAGTTGTCTAAAAGCTGGGTGATATGGTCCGGCAACAACTTCACTTTTTTCACTTGATGGGTCTGAAATCTCATCAGTATTTTGCAAACCAACTCGTATTATATCAATATTTTTATCAGAAAACATTCTAACAAGCTGTTTACAAGTTTCAACTGCTTGTGGTAAAGGTAAGGCCTTATATATTCCATTTTCATATTCTTTTTCCAATTTAGTATTTTTTACAACTAAAACAGGATAAATTCTAACCATTTTAGGCTTTAATTTTATTAATGCTTTTGCAGTATTTATTTCATCTTGTCTTGTACTTTCAGGCAAACCAACCATCATTTGATGACCTAATCTAAAACCATACCATCTAATTAACTTAGAAGCTCTTTTTACATCTTCAAAAGTATGTCCTCTATTTGCTCGTTTTAGAACGAAATCGTTTGCAGATTGAACACCTAATTCAATTGTTTTTACTTTATATTTTTTAAGTCTTTTTAAGATATTTTTATCTATATAGTCAGGTCTAGTAGAAATTCTTATACTTTCAACTTTTCCTGATTTAACATATGTATATGCAAGTTCTAATAATTCATTTTGTAATTCTTCATTAATTGCTGTAAAACTACCACCAAAAAATGCTATTTCAATTAATGCCTCTGAATCATTTAAATTTTCTAGGTAATTATCTATTATGTTTTTTGCTTGTTCTTTTGTCATATTCTTTTTTTGACCACTAATTGACTTTTGATTACAAAAAATACAATCATTAGGACAACCTAAATGCGGCACAAATATGGGAATTATATATTGATGTTTCATAGATTTACCTCTTTTCTATTTTAAATTTTCTAAAGCTTTTTTTGCAGCTTGCATTTCAGCACTTTTTTTACTTTTACCAGTTCCATTTGCTAAAATCTTACCATTAAAAATTACTTGGGCTTCAAAACTTTTGTCATGGTCTGGACCTGATTCGTTTATAATTTCATAAGAAATTTTAACATCGCCATGTTCTTGTAATTTTTCTTGTAATACGGTTTTATAATCTTTATCACCAACATGAATTGTAGCAAGTTTAATTTCATCTTTTAAATTTTCAATAATAAATTTTTCTGCGATATCTAAACCACCGTCTAAATACATAGCAGCAATTACCGCTTCAACACTATCAGCAAGTATAGCTGGTCTATTTTTTCCACCATTTACAATTTCAGATTTTCCTAAAAATAAAAACTCACCAAAGTTATGTTTTTTAGCAATTTTATATAAGCTTTTTTCACATACCACAGTAGCTCTAACCTTAGTCATTTCACCTTCATGCAAATTTGTATAATTATTATATAAAAACTTACTTGATATAAATTCTAAAATACTATCACCAAGAAATTCTAACTTTTCATTGCTATTCACATTTTTTTCATAAGCATAAGAAGTATGTGTAAAAGCATTTTTTAATAAATTTTTATTTTTAAAAGTATAACCTATTTCTATTTCTGCTTGTTCTATATTCAAAATTTTCACCTCTTAACTTCCAATATTATATACTATTTTACAGATTTTGCAAGGGATTTGTGGATATTTAGTAAAGAACTGTTTAACAAAAAAAGCTATTAAATTACACTTTTTTTTATAAATAGCCAAAATACAAATAATTCTCTAAAATTCCCATTTGAATTTTATCAAAATTTGTAGACAGAAAAATTTTAATATTGTATAATATGAATGTATATTATTATGGAAAGTGAGGGAATATATGTGTTAAAAGATAAAGAAGAATCTATAACAAATAATAAAGATGAAAGAAATTTATCAGAAGTATTCAAAGAATTACAACAAATTAGATATACACAGCAAGAAGCACAAGTAAAAACTACTAGTACTAAACCTAGAAAAAAAACGACTAAGCCAACCAAAAAGAAAACAAAAGTTGTAATGGCATCAGAAGAGACATCATTTCATCAAAATAAAAAAAGTGTAAGACTTTCTAATCTAATCATAATTCTTTCAGTTCTAATATTAATAATAATAGCTGCATTTCCGAAAGATGTATTTTCCAAAGAATCAGCAATAAATGAAACAGATGAAAATAAAAAAGAAAAAGTAGAAACAGCAACAATACCTAGTGACTTTGAAATAAATAGAAGAGCTTTAAATATGCAGAAAATAATTTCAGAAAATTCTAGCTTTGAAAAAGTAAAAGAGCAAGTATCTGAAGACAGAAATATAGATTTTGAAATAAAATCTCAAGCAAATGCAACTCTTCCAAGAGGAGAACAAATTGTTTTACAAAAAGGAGCTTTAGGAAAAGAAAGTGTATCTTTAGTAAAAACATATGAAAATGGGGAATTTATTGAAGAAATTATATTAGAAAAACATACAACACAAGAACCTGTACCAGAAATACTAGATATAGGAACATCAGATTTCTTAGCAAAATTAAAAATTCATCTTGGAGATATAGTATATTTAACAACAGATACAAGTTTAAGAAAAGAAGCAAATGATAAATCAGAAGAAGTTGCAAAAATAAAACAAAGTTTAGATGTAAAATTATTAGAATTACCAAATGAAGAATGGTGTAAAGTATCTTTTGATAATATTGAAGGATATATACCAACAAAAAATCTAACATCAGCATATGTAACACCTAATATAGTAGAGAAAAATAGAATTCAAAGAATTTTAATTAAAGTTAATATAAATATGGAATTAAATAAGTCAACAGGATTGACATTAAAAGACTATCAAAAAATATTTAAAGGAATACCAAATGATACAAATAAGATTTTTGAGAGTAATGCAGAAGTATTTTATAATGTAGATAAAAAATATAATGTAAATGGACTATTTATAGCATCAATAGCAATACATGAAAGTGCTTGGGGAACATCACAAATAGCACAAGAAAAACATAATTTATTTGGATATGGATCATATGACCAAACACCATATGAATCATCATACGATTTTGCTACATATGAAGAAGGAATAGAAACAGTTTCAAAATCTTTAGTAAAATATTACTTAAATCCATCAGGAACAAAAATCTATGGAGGAGAAACAGCAAGTGCATGGTATTACAATGGACCAACATTAGAAGGAGTTAATCAAAGATATGCTAGTGACCCTGACTGGCACAAAAAAGTATTTTCTTATATGGAAATGTTATATAATAGACTTAAATAAAAGGAGTCAATATGAAAAAAATTAGAATTAAGAATTATAAATTAGTTTTTACAATATTAATATTGATATTATGTGTCACATCATTTCTATATTATGATTTAGTTTTTAAAGAAGTATTTGCAAGAGAAGAATTTACAAATCAAATTGTAAAATCAGCAGAAGAAAACAAAAATCCAATATTTAAGATACACAAGATAATTGTATATAGCAGTGCAAATGCTATTGATAAAAGTGAAAATGAATCATTAAAAGACCTAAGTATATTGCAATATTCAGATATTGCAATATACTTAGATAATACAAGTACAGTATATGATATGACAAGTGAAAATACTGTTAAAGAGTTATATATAGATAATGTGAAAATCACAACAGGTTCAGATAAAGGATATCAATATATAAATTATAAAAATGCGTTAGATTTTGCTAAATACAAAGAAATTGCAGAACCAGAAAGTGAAAAAATTGAGTATAATATAATAACAAATAATAATCAAAATGATAATACTGACTATTCAAAACCTACATTTTATTCAGATTGCTCAAATCCAATTACTTTAGAATATATGAATCAAGATATTATAACAAATTATGCAGCATCTAGTGATGCAAATACAGTATCATTCAATGGAAAAGTATTGCAAGAAGCAAATATAAATCTTGAAGACATAAATTATAATTTGAGTTTTAATATTAATATAATAAACAACTTAAATGAACACTTTGTTTGTACTGTAAAACTTAATATTGATTTAAATGATGAAGATGGTGGCATTTATAAAGGTTATAAATATGATACAAATACGGTTTCAGGGTATGAGTATGAATTTATTAAGATATCATAAAATAAAAATGGCAGAAATATAAATTGAAATAAAATTTATATTTCTGCTATTTTTATTATTGTTTTTTTGTGTATTTATGATATACTTTAAAATATTAAAATAGGAGGAAGATATGGAAATTTTACATACAATAGAAATATACTTTTTATTATTCATAACATATGCATTTTTTGGATGGCTTATGGAGGTAATTTGTAAATTAATACAAGAAAAAAGATTTATAAACAGAGGTTTTTTAATAGGACCATATTGTCCAATATATGGATGGGGAGCACTAGCAATAACTATTCTACTAAAAAAATATTTAGATGACCCAATAGCACTATTTTTTATGTCTGTAATTATATGTTCAGTAATAGAATATTTAACAAGTTATATCTTAGAGAAAAAATATCATGCAAGATGGTGGGATTATAGTAATAAAAAATACAATATAAATGGAAGAATTTGTTTAGAAACATTAATTCCATTTGGACTTTTAGGAATGGTAATATCATACTTTACGAACCCAATATTTTTTAGTTGGTATTCATCTCTTAGTGACATTGGATTACATATAATATCAGGATTACTATTATTAATATTTATTACAGATAACATTGTTTCATCTAGAATAGTATCTGCAATCAAATCAGAAGGATTAAAAGCAATAAAAGATAATACAGAAGAAATAACACAATTCGTAAAACAAAAACTAAGAGAAAAATCTATGCTTCATAGAAGACTGGTCAATGCCTTTCCAAATATGAAGGATATACATTTTAAAATTAAAAAATAAAAAAATTTATATAAAAATATTTGATATAGGATATTTTGAAGCTAATAAAGTAGAAGATGAAAAAAGTAAAGCAGATATACATAATAGCATTATCAAACAGGATAGAATGTTGAGGTCTATCCTGTTTTTATATAAAAAAAGTATGTGTAATTGCGATACACATACAAGAACAAATGACATTCGAAGAACTTTGAATGTTTTGTTTAATATAACTATATAATAAGATTTTTGTTTGGTATTTATCAAATATTTTCCACTTTAAATTAATATAGGGTTACATTAATATTAATCAATATATAAATCATTATATAGTCCATCTTCAAATTGGAGGCGACACCCGGATTCGAACCGGGGATCAGAGTTTTGCAGACTCGTGCCTTAGCCACTTGGCTATGTCGCCGTATCTAATTAATTATATGCAAAGACTTAATTAATAGTACCAAAATAGAAAAGATAATTAAAATTCTATATGGAGCGGGAAACGGGGCTCAAACCCGCGACCTCTGCCTTGGCAAGGCAGCGCTCTATCAACTGAGCTATTCCCGCATAATTAAGCAATTATTATGATACCAAATAATAAGAATATTGTCAAGTAGTATTAAAAGCTTTTTTCAAATTCTGATAATTGGGTGAATTTTAATATTTGTTATGCCAAAATTTAATAGATATGATTCCAATATAAAATAACTAAAAATAATATTTAAAACTTTTATATTATACATTTTAGAATTCTTCAATTTGTATAAAATACTAAAAAATACAAATACTTATATCAAGGTGATGTCATGAACAATATAAAACACATTGAAGAAAAATACAATATAAAAAAGAAAATAACAGAAATATTAGGAACAATATTAGGTTCATTCATAATAGCAATAGGCATATCATTATTTTTGTTGCCAAATCAACTATCCTCAGGAGGAATTGCAGGAATAGGAACAATTATATATTACCTATTAAAAATACCAATGGGAACAACAATTATTTTACTAAATATTCCATTATTTTTAATTTCAATATTAAAAATAGGGAAAAGTTTTTTTGTAAAATCATTAATAGGAACAATGTCATTATCAATTTTTATTGATTGGCTAGATAAATTTAAACCATTAACACAAGATAGATTTTTAGCATGTATATATGGAGGAATAATAATAGGCGTAGGAACAGCCATTATACTAAAAGTAAATAGTTCAACAGGTGGAACGGACATGGTAACATATATAGCAAAAAAATACAAACCAAATATAAGAACAGGAAATATAATGGTTATAATAGATATTATAATTGTAACATTAAATATGTTTTTTTTCAGAGAAATAGAAATTGGATTATATTCAGGAATTGCAATATATTTAATGGGGAAAATAATAGACATATTATTTGAAGGAATAGATTTTACAAAACTCATTTTTATAGTATCTGAAAAAAACGAAGAAATAGCAAGAAAAATAGGTAAATCAATTGAAAGAGGAACAACTGGGATATATGGAAAAGGAATGTACACGAATGAACAAAGATTGATATTAATGTGTGCAGTAACAAGGGGAGATGTATCAAAAGTAACAGAAATAGCAAAAAAAATTGACAAAAATAGTTTTATTATAATAACAAATTCAAGAGAGGTATTAGGTCAAGGATTTAAAAGAACATAAATAAAAAAGATTTCAACAAAAGTAAAAATTAAATACGACATAAATATACACAAACTAACAAAAATATAGTATAATTACAATTAGTACGAGAAGAAAAAACGAATAATATTCAAACTTAAAATCGATTTAGACTAATAAATTTTTATAAAATAAAAATGTTATCAACTTTAAATTATTAATAAAAAATTATACATTGTAACATCTACTTAAAGAAGGGAACGGAGTAAATATGAAAGAACAAAAATATATAATAAAAAGTCCAAGTTCATTTGAATTAAAAGACATATTTGACTGTGGACAATGTTTTAGATGGAATAAAGAAGATGATGATAGTTATACTGGAATATGGAAAAATAATGTAGTAAATGTAAAAAAAGAAAATGAAAATATTATTTTTACAGGAGTTAGTAACGCTGAAAATTTTGAAGAAGAAATAAACAAATATTTTGATATGAATAGAGATTATGAAGAAATAAAAGAAAAGCTATCAAAAATAGATGATAATATGAAAACAAGTATAGAATATGGAAAAGGAATAAGAATTCTAAATCAAGAATTATGGGAAACAATAATTTCTTTTATAATTTCAGCCAATAACAATATACCTAGAATAAAAGGAATAATAGAAAGACTATCAAAAAACTATGGAAAGAAAATTGAATGGAATGGAAAAGAATATTATACATTTCCAACACCAGAAGAACTAAAAGATGTAACAGTTGAAGAATATAGAAATTTAGGATTAGGATTTAGAGATGTGCGATTATATGAAACTACAAAAATGGTATTGGAAAAAGAAATTGACTTAGAAGAATTACAAAATAATCCAAACACCATAGAGGTAAGAGAAAAACTTTTAACATTATCAGGAGTAGGACCAAAAGTTGCAGATTGTATTTTATTATTTTCAAACTTAAAAAGATTTGAGGTATTTCCAATAGATGTTTGGGTAAGAAGAGTTATGAATGATTTATACATAAAAAATGAAGATGAAAATAAAGTAAGTAAAAAACAAATTGAAAATTTAGCAAAAGAAAAGTTTGGAAATTTAGCAGGTCTTGCACAACAATATTTATTTTATTGGAGAAGAGAAGCATAAAAGTAAAGAAATAATTTCTAAAATAGTAAAAAGATAATTATTAATATAAAAGATAAATAAGGAAGGAGAGTATGTTGTATTTAGGTTATTAAATATATCATACAAACAACAAATGGGATTAAGAATAATTTATGGAAAAGCAGGAACTGGAAAAAGTAGCTTTTGTTTTTCAGAAATAGCAAACTTAGTAGAAAAACAAGAAAATATATATTTTATAACACCAGAACAATTTTCATTTACAGCAGAAAAGAACTTAATGAATTATTTAAAAGAAGAAGCTGTAATAAATGCAGAAGTAATAACATTTAGTAGACTAGCACACAGAATTATGCAAACAATAGGTGGAAACTCAAAAAGTACACTTTCAAAATGTGGAAAAGCAATGCTAATTTATTCTATCCTAGATAATAATAAAAATAATTTTAAGTTTTTAGGAAAATCTGATGAGAATATAGAAACAGCAATGCAAAGTATCACAGAAATGAAAAAACACGGAATTAGTCTAGAAAAATTAAAAGAAGAAACGGAAAAATTAGAAGACAAATATTTAAAAACAAAATTAGAAGATATTAAATTAATATATGAAAATTTTGAAAATCAAATATCAGAAAAATATATTGAAGAAACAGATTTACTAACAATACTTTCAAAAAATATAAAAGATGTAGATTTTATAAAAAATAGTATAATATATATAGATGAATTTTCGGGATTTACAAGTCAAGAATATGAAGTAATAAAAGAATTAATAAAATATGCAAAACAAGTAAATATAACAATGTGTATAGATGAATTAGATTTTAACACAAATCCTGATATTGATATTTTCTATTCAAATAAAAAGACATTAAGAAAAATAATAAATCTTGTAAATCAAGAAAAATTAGAATTAGAAGAACCAATAAAATTGGAAGAACAATATAGATTTAAGAACAATGAATTAAGACACCTAGAAAAAAATATATACAATATAAAATCCACAAAATATGAGAAAAATGTGGAAAATTTACATTTATTTTTAGCTAAAAATCAATATTCTGAAATAGAAAATATAGCGAAAACTATAACAAAATTAGTTAGAGAAAAAGGATTGAGATATAAGGATATAGCAATTATAGCCAAAAATATAGATACATATTCTTCTTTAATTAGAAGTATTTTTTCTGACTACGAAATACCAGTATTTATAGATGAAAAAAGAGACCTAAATCAAAATATAATTGTACAATACATAATTTCAATTTTAGAGATATTGTCAAGCAATTTTTCAAATGAATCAATTTTTAACTATATAAAACTAGGATTTTTAGATATAGAACAAGATGAATTATTCAAGCTAGAAAATTACTGTAACAAATGGGGAATAAAGAGAAATAAGTGGAAAAAAGATTTTGAATATGAACTAAATGATGATAATAAAAAGCAAGAGATAGAAAGACTAAATGAAATAAGAAAACAAATTATAAACCCACTAATAAAATTAAAGAACAATATTGATAAAGAAAGAACAGGAATAAATATATCAAAACAATTATATGAATTTATGCAAGAAAACAATATTGAAGAAAAAATTTCTACCAAAATAGAAGAGCTAAAAAGCTTAGGCTTAATAGACATAGCAAATGAATATATAGCTAGTTATAAAATAATTTTAGATATTTTAGATGAAATAGTAATCGCATTTAAAAATGATAAATTAACATTTGATAAATATAACAAGATATTAAAGATAGGTTTGAAGAATAGTGGGTTAGGAAAGATTCCGGGAACTCAAGACCAAGTGACATTTGGAGATGTAGATAGAACTAGAAGCCACAAAGTAGATACCGTTTTTATAATAGGTTTAAATGATGGAATATTTCCAAGTGTAAATAAAGATGAAGGTTTTTTGAATGACAGTGACAGAGAAATTTTGAAAAATGATGGACTAGAACTAGCAAATGGAACTATTGAAAATCTTTATGAAGATAATTTCAATATATATAAAGTATTTTCAACAGCAGAAAATAATATATACATGTCATATTCTTCATCAGATAGTGAAAGTAAATCATTAAGACCATCAATGTTAATAAATAAGATAAAAAAAATATTCCCTAATCTTTCAGAAGAAAGTGATGTAATAAATAAAAAATATGAAATAGTAAATAAAAAAATAACATATGATGAATTAATCGAAAATATCTATAAGCTAAAAAATAAAGAAAAAATAGAAAATATTTGGTATAACATTTATGAATATTACAAACAAGAATTAGAGTGGAAAGAAAATTTAAAAGAAGATTTCGAAGGATTACAATATACAAATCTTCCTAAAAATATAAAACAAGAAAATATAAACAAATTATATGGAAATACATTAAATACAAGTGTATCACGATTAGAACAATATAGAAAATGTCCATTTTCATATTATTTACAATATGGGCTAAGGCTTAAACCAAAAGAAGAATTAAAAGTTCAAAGTTTTAATACTGGCTCATTTATGCATGAAACGATAGATGAATTTTTCAAATATGTAAAAGAAGAAAAAATAAATTTACCAGAACTAGATGAAATACAAATTCAAGAAATTGTTTCGAAAATAATAGATGAAAACTTAAATTTATCAAAAAATTATATATTTACAGCAACAGCAAAATATAAAATATTAGTAAAAAGGCTAAAAAAGATAGTTAGTCAAGCTTTAAAATATATAATAGAAACATTAATATATAGTGATTTCAATATAGAAGGAACAGAAATTGAATTTGATAAAAAAGGAAAATATAAGCCAATAATTTTAGAATTAGAAGATGGAAAAAGAGTAGAAATAAAAGGAAAAATAGACAGAATAGATACTGCAACAAGTGATGACGGAAAATATTTACGAATAATAGATTATAAGTCTTCAAGTAAAAATATTGACTTAAATGAGGTTTATGCAGGTTTACAAATTCAATTATTAACATATATGGATGCAGTATGTAAGGAAGAAGATTTAATTCCAGCAGGAGTATTTTATTTTTCACTATTAGAGCAAATGATAAAAGCTGATAAAAAAGTATCAGAAGAAGAAATTGAAGATATGATAAGAAAGAACTTCAAAATGAAAGGGTTAATTGTAGCAGATGTGAAAATAATAAAAATGAATGATAATACCTTAGAATCAGGAAGTTCAAAAATGGTACCAGCAGCAATAACAAAATCAGGAACAGTAAGACATGACTGGACTAATGGTGTAGAAAAAGAAGAATTTAAAATATTACAAGATTATATATATAAAACAATAAAAGATATAGCAAAAGAAATACTAAAAGGAAGAATAGAGTTAAAACCATATAACAAAGCAGGAAAAACACCATGTGAATATTGTGAATATAAAGCAATTTGTGGATTTAATCCAAGAATGAAAGATAACAAATATAATTATATAGACCAAAAAACAAAAGATGAGATAATAGAAAAAATGAAAGGAAAATAAAATATGGATTTATCAAATGAGAATATAATTCATGTGAATAAAAATGGAGTTCAATATATTCAATTTAGAAAGCTATTAGAATATAGTGATATAATAAGACATGCTTATAGCTTAGGAACAGATGTGAATTTTAGAACAGCAAAAGTAAATAAAGAAAAACTTTCAGAAGATGAATATAATTTAGCAATAAACTCATATGAAAACTTGTGTAATGCAATAGGAAACAATTATATAAATACGGTAAAAACTAATCAAAAGCATACAAATACAGTAAAAATAGCTAACAAAAAAATAAAAGAAAATGAACCAGATTTCAATTTGAAAGAATACAATGAGACAGATGGAATAGTTACTAATAAGAAAAATTTAATATTATCAACAACAAATGCAGATTGTATTTTATTATTGTTTTTTGACCCAATAAAAAAAGTAATTGCAAATGTTCATTCAGGATGGAGAGGAACATTACAGAGAATTTCTACAAAAGCTATTGAAAAAATGGAAGAAGAATATAATTGTAATCCTAAAAATATAATATGTTGTATTTGTCCAAGTATTAGAAAATGTCATTTTGAAGTAGAAAAAGAAGTAAAAGATATGTTTGAAAATGAATTTAAAAGTATAATAGAAAAAAATAATATTATAACAGAAACTGTTTCAAATAAAAAATGGACAATAGATACAGTATTAATAAATCAACTAATACTAGAAGAAAAAGGGCTAAAAAAAGAAAATATAATAGATAGTAAGATATGTAGTGTTTGCAATTCCAACTTAGTACATTCGTATAGAATAGAAAAGGAAGGATATGGATTAGAAACTGCAATAATAGAACTAAAATAAAGGATGTAATAAATATGTTTGAAACATGGGAAGAATTAGAAGAATCTATAAAAGAATGTAATAAATGTAAATTATGTAAAACAAGGCAAAATATAGTGTTTGGTGAAGGAAATAAAAATGCTAAGATAATGTTCATAGGAGAAGGGCCAGGAGCAGATGAGGATAGACAAGGCGAACCTTTTGTGGGAAAAGCAGGGAAATTAATGAATTTAGCATTTGATACTTTGGGAATAAAAAGAGAAGAAGTATATATTGCTAATGTTGTGAAATGTAGACCACCATCAAATAGAAATCCAGAAGATGATGAAGCTTTTGCGTGTTTAAATTATCTAAGAAATCAAGTATTATTAGTAAAACCAGAAATAATAGTATTATTAGGTAGTGTAGCACTAAAAAATATATTAGGAAAAGAATATGGAATAACAGCTTCCAGAGGAAAATGGATAGAAAAAAAAGGAATAATGTATATGCCAACTTGGCATCCAGCAGCATTATTGAGAGATGAAAATAAAAAAATAGACTTTATAAAAGACTTAAAATTAGTTATGAAAAAGTTAGGAAAGGAATTATAAAATTGAGAGACTTTAAGGAAATAATAGACAGTATCCATAAAAGCGAAGAAAACATTAACTTTAAGCGAAAAAATAGAGTAAAAAAAGAAGAAACTAAAAACTGGATAACTACATTGTTGAAGATGGTAGATAAATCAATGAAACCAATATATGAAAAAATAAAGGAAGAACAATTAGATGATCGAGAAATAGAAAATATATCGTATAATATGATAGAAGGAATAGAGGAAATATTTAAAGATTATTTAATAAAAATTTCAGACGCTATGGCATTAGGTGGATTTTCACATATGTATAATTCATATAAAGAATTATACTATAATCAAGAAGAATTAAAAGAAATTTATGAAAAAGTAAAAGATGAAAAATCATCTAGAAAGTTTAAAATCACTAAAAGCATAAGACTAAATAAAGAAAATGTAGTTAGAGAAATTTTAAATAATTATAGAGAAATAAGTGACGGAATATCAGATGAAGATAGAAGATTCATTATTGAATACCAAAAATCACCACAATTTAGAAAGTTTCTAAAAAAAGAAGTCGAAGAAGAGAATATAAAAGAAATAAGAGAAATGCAAAAATTCATAGGAAATGAAAAGATGAATTTTATGAATTTTTTTAAGGAACAAAAAAGTAATGTTGAAAAGAACACTAGAACTGCATATATACAATCTATTATTGTACTTGTGAATATTTTAGATCAATTGAAACTATTATCTAAATATCAAAGAGAATATAAAAATGATTTAGAAAAGACAAATTTAGAAGAATTGAGTTATGAAATAAGTGATGGAGAAAATGAATTAGGAATAAAAGAAATATTTACAGAAAACTTTTTAGAAAAACTACCAATAAAAACATTAATGGCACAAAGTGCATTTTGGAGTAATAGACTAACAAAAGAAATAGAAAGAATGAATAATGCAAAATTTATTAGCAAAGATTTAGGGTTGATAGAAAAAATAGCGAAATTTAGAATAGAAAAAACTAATGGAAAAGATGAATTAATAAATGAAGATATTATAGAAAAAGAACTAGAAAAAATAAACTTTTTAAATATTGCGGTAGAAAAAATTGTAGTACAAGTAGAAGAAGATATTAAAAAGAATGGAACAGAGGGAGAAGTTGATATAGGACCATATATAAGGAAAGTATCAGCAGATTATCAAGAAGAATATTTAGAATATTTTAACAAAACATTACCAATGTGTAACAATATAATAGGTGACGATATAGAGCAATTTATAGTAGCAAAAAATATGATAAATAATTTATATAAAGGGAAAAGCGCAATAAATTTTGCATTAATAGAAGAAGCTTTAATAAATGAAAAGATACAAAACTGGGGATACATAGAAGATAAAGAAGATGAAAAATATATACTTATAGGATTTGACATCGAAAAACTAAGTGGACCTTTATTCTTACATATGCCATTAAAAGAAATGAAAGAATTTTTAGAAAGAAATAAATTAGAAAATAAAATACCAATTTATCAAGGCGAAAAAGATTTTGAAATCAATGGAAAATCAATTACAAGAAAATTACTTATGCCGATAGATAATTCAAAAATTAAGAAATTAGAAGAATTCAAAATAAATCAAAGTGAAGAAATTGATAAATTTCATTTTATTGAACATTGCAAATATATTGCTAGTGGTGATACACAAAAATATCCTAAGCATTTAAAGAAGGTAAAATATATAGGAAAAGGCAAAAAACAAAGACAAAAATTAGTTATTCAAAAAGAATATATTGATTTAGATACAAAAGAAAAATATCAAAAAGATAAAGATGGGAACTTTGAGAAAATAGAAAGTTATACTAGATAGATGGTCAGTCAAATTGACAGAGTAAATTGTAAAATATAAAATAAATTAGAATTTATAATAAAATGAAAAGAGGAATATGATGATAGAAAAGATTGAAGAAAAAATAAATTATTGCTTAAATTGCAAGGTAAAACCATGTTCTCAAAAAGGCTGTCCATTAAATAATAATATACCAGGATTTATAGAAGCATTGAAAAAAGAAGAATATGCAGAGGCATATAAAATACTATCAGAGACTACTGTATTATCTGGAATATGTGGTAAGATATGTCCTCATGCCAAACAATGTCAAGGTTCATGTGTAAGAGGAATAAAAGGAGAACCTGTATCAATAGGAGAGTTAGAAAATTTTGCATATGAAAAAGCAAAAGAACAAAATTATAGATTGGCAGATTGCTATGATAAAAAAGAAAAAAAGAATAAAAAAGTAGCAATAATAGGAGGAGGACCATCAGGACTAACATGTGCAGCATTTTTAGCAAAAGAAGGAATAGATGTTACTATATATGAAAAATATAAATATTTAGGTGGATTATTAGTATTTGGAATACCAGAATTTAGATTAAAGAAAAGTAGAGTAGAAGAGGTAGTAAAACAAATATTAGAACTAGGAATAAAAGTAAAATATGAAAAAGAATTAGGAAGAAATTTGAATTTAGAAGAATTAGAAAGAGAATATGACGCAATATTTTTAAGTATAGGAGCGAATAAATCAAGTAAAATGGGAATTCAAGGAGAAGAAATATATGGAGTATATGGTGGAAATGAATTATTAGAATATAATCTACATCCAGATTATAAGAATAAAAATGTTGCAATAATAGGTGGAGGAAATGTTGCGATAGATTGTGCAAGAACGGTAAAGAAACTAGGGGCAAAAAAAGTAACAATCATATATAGAAGAGAAGAAGAACAAATGCCAGCAGAAAGAAAAGAAATAGAAGAAGCAAAAGAGGAAGGAATAGAATTTGTATTTAAAAATAACATAGTAAAAATTGTAGGAGAAAAATCAGTAGAAAAAATAGAATTAATAAAAACAAAACTGATAAAAAAAGAAGGAGAAGAAAGATTATCTCCAATTAATATAGAAAATAGTAATTATATAATAGATATGGATTATGTTATAATGGCATTAGGTTCAAAACCATCAGAAATAGTGAATAAAATAGGCCTTGAATTAAATAAATGGGGAAATATAAAAATAGATGAAAAATATAGAACATCAAAAGAAAAAATATATGCAGGAGGAGATTTGGCAGGTGTTAAAGGAACTGTTGCTTGGGCTGCATATTCAGGAAGAGAAGCTGCTAAAAATATATTAGATGAAATTGTTAACTAAAAAGTAATAGTAATTTCATTAATAGTATTGGAATTAAAATATGTATCTATTTATGTTTAATTATGTATATGTAAGAAATTAAAGAAATGTTATATATGTTTATCTAATATATATAAATCAAAGAAATTTAATAGTATTTTATATAATAGTATATAAAAAGTGCATATAGATAAAAAATTAAGTATATATTAAAAAAGAAGTTATCATATAGTAAAAGTATATGATAGCTTCTTTTAATTTACTTAAAATTCATCATTTTTATTATAAATATTATTAGATTTATTTCCTAATATTAATCTTTTTAAATATTTAAATAAAGAAGATATTTTACTTTCCTTCTTTACAATCAAATTAAGTGAAGAAACATCTGTGCCATTTTCTAAGGCATTATATTTTTCTTCAAGCAAATCCATTTTTTGAATATAATAATCATTAAAAAATGTATATCCATCACAATAACCTAAATAATGTTTAAAAGAGTAAAGTTTTTTTCTATAACTTTCAATTTCTTCTAAATTAGAAATTTTTTCAAATGTACTATCAAAGTAACTTGAAATGATAAGATTCTGAGTTCTTAAAAAAGTTAATTTTATTTCATTTTTTAGTTCATCAATTTTTTTTACCATATCATCAACTTTTTTTGTTTGTGAATCAGAATTTATAATTTTATTATTTAGCTTAATAATATCTTCTTCAGCAAAAAGAATATCATCAATAGCATTTTGAATAGTCATAAAAGTTTTTTTAGAAGTTATATCAGCAAATAAAAATTTAAAGTCATCATTACTATTTAAAGTACTTTTGAATAAAACATCTTCGCCAACTAAATATGCTAATTGATTTACTAAACAACATTCTAATGGATAATATGAAGGACTAGTAGTTTCAAAAGTAATTCCAAAATATTTAACATATTCTTTTGGAATACCAATAATCTTAGAAGACATAAGTTGAACAGATGCTTCATTAAGTCCAAGTCCATATATTTTAAATTCGGTATAATCACATAATCCCATTTTTAATAAATAATTTTTTTTATCCTTTATCTCTTGTAGATAATGTATGCATTCATGAACTGCAAATTCTTCCATATCATCATCAGGTATATGCTCATTAAAATAAATAGAAGAATTTTTATAAAAATAATTTGCCTCTGCCATTCCAGCAGGCATTTTAGCTTTATACATATCTAATCTTGACAATTTAATAAACAATTCATTTTCATTTAAACCATAATCAGGGAATGTTTCACAAAGTTTTGAAGCGATATTTTTTGCAATAGAATTTATTTTTAAAGTATCTAATTTTTCAATAACCTCAATTCCATCTTTTTTTAAATCTGATTTAATACTCATATAAAACTCCTTAAAATAATCTAATAATATTATATAATAAAAATAGCGATGATAAATGTCAAAAATATTAAAATTATGTGACATTTAGATTACGAAAGAAATATAGTTGAAGAAGAGAAAAACTTAATAATAAAAGAGCTAATAAATAGATTTATAAATAGAATTAATTAAAAAAACAAGAAAAATAATCAATGTATAAGAAAAGAGAATATAAGCAAATAGAATGTCGAAAAATGGCGATGGAAAAATGTTGACAACATAGTTTCAAGGATATATAATGTTCTTACATTAATTTTAATTAGAATTAATAGTTCAAGAAAGAAGGGAGGAATGACTATGACGCAAGAACAAAGAGATGCTATGCTTATTGAGATATTATCTAAAATAAATAATCAAGAAAAAGGTTTGTCTACGATAATGAACAAATTAGATGAACATGAAAAAATGATTTTAAAACTAGATGAGAAAATTGATATTGTTCGTGATGAATTAAATACAAAAATAGATGTAGTTTATAATGAATTAAATAACAAAATAGATAAAGTATATGAAGAATTAAATAATAAGATAGACAAAGTGTATGAAGAGTTAAATAATAAGATAGACAAAGTTTACGCAGAGCTAAACAATAAGATAGATAAAATTCATGAAGAACTAAACAATAAAATAGATAAAATTCATGAAGAGCTAAACAATAAAATAGAAATATTAAATAATAAGATAGATAAAGTTCATGAAGGACTAAATAATAAAATAGACAAAGTTAATAAAAATCTAAGCAATAAAGTAGAGACTTTAAAAAATAGAATAGAATTTGTAGACAAAAAATTTGAAAAATTATATTTTGAACTAGATATGCAAATCAAGCAAATATACATAGAGCATGGCAAAATGCTAAGAGAGAATTCAAAAAAATTAGAAATAGTTGAAAGAGACTATGGATTAATGTTAGAATACCAGCAAAAGAAGATTCAAAGTTTATAATCAAATAAAAATTTATATCAAGAAATTATTTCATAATCAGGTTAAAAAATAACCTATTAGAGTTTAAAATCCAATAGGTTATTTTAAATATTATTTTATTACTATATTATAAATCTTATTTTTTACATAAATTTCTTTAACTATATTTTTACCATCCAATTTAGAGGAAATCGCATTATGCACTTTTTCTTTAACAGAAGATTCATCTTCATTTAAAGAAATATTTATAGTAGCCTTTAATTTTCCATTGAATTGAATAGGTAAAGTGATTTCATCAGCAATAGTTTTATTCTCATCATATTTAGGCCATTCCATATAAGCAAGCATTTCATTTCCACCTAATACTGTTTGCCAAAGTTCTTCTGTTATATGTGGTGCAAATGGATTTAAAAGTTGTAAAAAAGTTTTAAATTCAGCCTTGTTAATAGTTTTTTCTTTATAAAATTCATTAACCATTGACATAAAAGTTGATATTACAGTGTTAAATTTCATTTCTTCTATATCAGAAGAAACTTTTTTAATAGCTCCATGCATCATTTTTTCAAACTTTGGAGAATAACTATTTCCATCAACTAATATATTTTGTAAATTCCAAACTCTATCTAAGAATTTAGAGCAACCTTTAATACTTTCCATAGACCATGGAGCTGTTTGGTCAAATGGTCCCATAAACATTTCATAAACTCTAAAAGAGTCAGCACCAAAATCATTTACAATGTCATCTGGGTTTACAACATTACCTTTTGATTTAGACATTTTTTCGCCATTAGAACCTAAAATCATTCCATGAGAAGTACGTTTTTGATAAGGTTCCTTAGTTGGTACTACACCTATATCATATAAGAATTTATGCCAAAATCTTGAATATAATAAGTGTAGAGTAGTATGTTCCATTCCACCATTATACCAATCAACTGGTGACCAGTATTCTAAAGCTTCTTTGGAAGCTAATGCAGAATCATTATGTGCATCCATATATCTCAAATAATACCAAGAAGAACCAGCCCATTGAGGCATAGTATCAGTTTCTCTTGTAGCATTAGAACCACAGTGAGGACAAACTGTATTTACCCATTCAGTATGACGAGCAAGAGGAGATTCTCCGTTTTCTCCGGGTTCGTAATCTTCAACTTCAGGTAATCTTAAAGGCAATTCAGATTCAGGAACAGGAACCCAACCACATTTATCACAATGAATCATTGGTATAGGTTCACCCCAATAACGTTGTCTTGAAAATACCCAATCGCGTAATTTAAAATTAACTTGTTTTTTTCCGATATTATTTTTCTCTAAGAATTCTAATACTTTATTTTTAGCGTCATTAACAGATAATCCATCTAAGAAATCAGAATTGATTAAAATACCATTTTTAACATCAGTGAAAGCTTCTTCCTCAATATTACATTTAACATCATCAGATACTGATTTAATAACTTGTTTAATAGGTAAATTGAATTTTTTAGCAAATTCATAGTCACGAGCGTCATGACCAGGAACAGCCATGATAGCACCAGTACCATATGTAATTAAAACATAATCAGAAATCCAAATTGGAATTTCTTTACCTGTAAGAGGATTTATAGCCTTAATTCCTTTTATTTCACAACCTGTTTTTTCTTTATTTAACTCAGCTCTCTCAAAATCTGATTTTAGTGAAGCTAAATGTCTATAATTTTTTATCTCATCCATATTAGTTATTTTATCAGCTAATTTTTCAATAATATTATGTTCTGGTGCAACAACCATATAAGTAGCACCAAATAAAGTATCTGGTCTAGTTGTATATACAGTTAAAGTTTCTTGAGAATTTGAAATTTTGAAATTAACTTCAGCTCCTTCACTACGACCAATCCAATTAATTTGTTGAGCTTTAATTTTATCTAAGAAATTAACATCATCTAAATCATCGATTAATTTTTGCGCATATTTAGTTATTCTTAACATCCATTGACTTTTTTCTTTTTGAACAACAGGACTACCACATCTTTCACAAACTCCATTTACAACTTCTTCATTAGCAAGTCCAACTTTACAGCCAGTACAGAAATTAATTGGCATTGTAGCTTTATAAGCTAATCCATGTTTATAAAGTTGTATAAATATCCATTGAGTCCATTTGTAATATTCTGGATCAGTAGTATTTATTTCTCTTGACCAATCAAAAGAAAAACCAAGAGACTTTAATTGTTCTCTAAAATGATTAATATTTTGCTCAGTAGTGATTTTTGGATGAACATTAGTTTTAATTGCGTAATTTTCAGCAGGTAAACCAAAAGCATCAAAACCAATAGGAAGTAAAACATTATATCCTTGCATTCTTCTCTTTCTAGCAATAATGTCTAATGCAGTATAACTTCTTGGATGTCCAACATGAAGACCTTGTCCAGAAGGGTAAGGAAATTCAATTAAACCATACCACTTTTTCATAGTATAGTCATTTTTTGCATTAAAAGTTCCTTCACTATACCATTTATTTTGCCATTTTTTTTCTATCTCTTTAAAATTATATGACATAAAAAAGCCCCTTTCAAAAAATATTTTTTGTATTATATAACAAAATTAGGAATAAAGCAAGAATTTACTATTATAATTCTATTGCATAAAAAGGTGAAAAATGATAAAATTTGCGTTGAGGTGTTAAAAATGATAAATATAACAAAAGCAAAAAAGGCATTTAAAGAATATATCCAAAACTATGATATAGACAATCCAAAAGTAAAATTAAAAATTGCTCACATTGAAAGAACAGCTAATATAGCAAGGAAAACAGCTGAAAGTTTAAATCTAGAAAAAGAAGATATAGAATTAGCTGAATTAATAGGATTATTACATGACATAGGAAGATTTGAACAAATTAAAAGATATAATACCTTTGTAGATTATTTAAGTGAAGATCATGCTAAATTAGGTGTAGATATCTTGTTTGAAGAAAATTTGATAAGAGAATTTATAGAAGATAATAAATATGATAGAATAATAAAATTAGCAATATTAAATCATAACAAAGATAAAAACAATATAACAAAAAATATAACAGAAAAAGAAAAATTACATATAAAATTAATTAGAGATAGTGATAAAACAGATATAATATATTTATTAACATTTGAAGACAAAAAGGCAGCATGGGAAAAGGAGGATTTGTCAGAAGAAATATTTACAGAAGAAATATACAGAGAATTTATAGAAGATAAAAATATATTTTATCCAAATATGCAAACATATGCAGACAGACTAATAGGACATTTTGCTTTTGTCTATGATTTTAATTATCAATATGGATTAAAAATAATATATAATAATGAATATTATACTAAAATTTATAATAGATTTAAGTTTAATAATAAAAAAACAGAAGAAGAATTTAAAAACATATATAAAATAACTATTAACTATATAGAAGAGAGATTGAAGAAAAATAATGTAATATATTCAAAAAACAAAGAGAAAGATGATAAAAATAAGAATAAAAGCCAATGAATATATAGAAAAATATAAAGGATGATAAAAATTGGGCAAAAAATTATTAATAACAGAAAAGCCATCAGTAGCAATGGAATTTGCTAAGGCATTAAAAATTACAACAAATAGGAAAAATGGATACTTAGAGTCAAATGAATGGATAATAACATGGTGTGTTGGACATTTAGTAACAATGAGCTATCCAGACAAATATGATGAAAAATTAAAATTTTGGAGATTAGATACACTACCATTTATACCAAAAGAATGGAAATATGAGATAATTCCTAATGTACAAAATCAATTTAATATAATAGAACAATTAATGCATAGAGAAGATATTGAAGAAATATATAATGCAGGAGACTCGGGAAGAGAAGGAGAATATATACAAAGACTAGTATTTATGATGGCAAAACCAGATCCAAAAATAAAAATAAAAAGAGTATGGATAGATTCACAAACAGAAGAAGAGATTTTAAGAGGAATTAGAGAAGCAAAAGATGAATCAGAATATGATAGTTTATCAGATAGTGCATATTTAAGAGCAAAAGAAGATTATTTGATAGGAATAAATTTTTCAAGACTATTATCAATAATATTTGGAAGAAGACTAGCAAAAGATATAAACGAAGAAAAAGCATCAATTTCAGTGGGAAGAGTAATGACCTGTGTGCTAGGAATGGTTGTTTCAAGAGAAAGAGAAATTAGGAACTTTGTAAAAACAAAATACTATAAAATAGTTGGAGAATTAGGAGAAGAAAAATCATCATTTAAAGCTGATTGGAAAGTAACTGAAAAGTCAGAATTATGGGAATCTCCTAAACTATATAATGAAACGGGATTCAAAAAAGAAGATGAAGCCAAAAAATTTATAATGAGTTTAGCAGGAAAAAAAGCAAAAATAGCAGAATTGAAAAAAACAAAACAAAAAGAAAATGCTCCATTATTATTTAATCTAGCAGAAATACAAAATGAATGCACAAAAAGATTTAAAATAAAACCAGATGAGACATTAGAAATAATACAAAATTTATATGAAAAAAAATTAGTTACATATCCAAGAACCGATGCGAGAGTATTATCAACAGCTGTTAGTAAAGAAATTACTAAAAACTTAAATGGAATAGCAAAAGGATTCAAAAATGAAGAAATACAAGGATATATAAAAAAGATGGCAGAAGAAAAGTACTCTACTAATTTAGCAAAAACAAAATATGTAAATGATAGTAAGATAACAGACCATTATGCAATAATTCCAACAGGACAAGGATATGAAAACTACAATAGTCTTCCGCAATTACAAAAATATATATATATAGTAATTGTAAAAAGATTTTTGGCAATATTTTACCCACCGGCACAATATAACAAAATTCAAATGACGATAGAAATAGAAAAAGATGAAAGCATTGAAACATTTACAACAACTGGAAAAGTATGTGTAGATAGAGGATATTTAGAAATTTTGAAACCAAATGAAAGTAAGAAATCCACAAATGGTGAACAAAATGTGGAAAACATTGAGAATAACAAGGAAAATGACCTCGAAATATTAAGTAAACTAAAAAAAGGTCAAGAAATTGAAGTTAAAAATTATGAAATAAAAGAAGCAGAAACCTCACCACCAAGTAGGTATAATTCTGGTTCAATAATATTAGCAATGGAAAATGCAGGTAAGTTAATAGAAGAAGAGGAATTGAGAGAACAAATAAAAGGCGCAGGAATAGGAACAAGTGCAACAAGAGGAGAAATTATAAAAAAATTAGAAAAAATAAAATATATAGAAATAAACACAAAAACACAAATTGTAACTCCAACGAAAAAAGGAGAATTAATTTATGATATAGTAAACCAATCAATGCCAGATATGTTAAATCCAAAACTTACTGCTAGCTGGGAAAAGGGACTTGATTTAGTTGCTAAAAAAGAAATAGAACCAGAGGAATTTATGATAAAATTGGAAAAGTATATAAATTCAAAATTTAACAGGTTAATAGTTAAGATGTAAGGTAATTTATCAATTCTAAGAAATTACTAGACCAAATTATCCAAAAAGAAAAGCAAACTATAATTATATAATTTGCTTTTCTTTTTAAATTTAGAATCTTGAGACATCAATGAGTCTATTTTTAAGAGAAAATCTAATTGGTACCCCGGCACCATCACCTACTCGAGTAGAATCGAATAATGCTTTTTCAATTTTTCCTTCATCTTCGAAAGTCAAAAGACTAATAGCTTCTTTTTCGATTGCTTCTGCATCTTTAACAGGATCCAATTCAGGACGTATTTCAGAAACTGTGATTAAGGCTTGAGTAGCATATCTGTTAATAACAGATGTAAACCGGTTCAAGATAAAGTCACCTTGTGAAGGTGAATAACTTAACTCAACGTTGAAATCTCCTAATGATGTAGTAATAATGTGTCTCATATTTTTTCCTCCTTGATCCCAAACAGGGATGATGAATATTAATTGTTAAGTAACTATTTACATTATACATCAAATTTACATAAAAGTCAAATAATTATGTATTAAAAAAGTAAAAAAATGTTAAAAAACATATAATACTAAGTATTTTAAAAAGAAAAATACTTTAAATTTTTATAAATATATAGTATAATATGAGAATAAAATTAAAAATAAGATTGAAAATTGCAATACACAAGCAAAGGGTGAAAATAGAAATGAATACAATAATAGGAGAATTAGGCAAATCAAAAAAATTTGTAGACCTAATAAAGCAAATAGAAGAAAAAACAAGTCCGATAACAATATCGGGCTTAACTAGCGTGGGAATGTTAGAACTATTATCAAGTATAAATGAATATGCCAAAAAGCCAATAGCAATAGTAACATATAATGAAATACAAGCAAAACAAATAATGGATAATTTAAAAGTATTCACAGATAAGGCAATATTTTTTCCAAAAAAAGAAATAGTAACATATGACTATGTAGCAGAAAGTAAAGAATTACCATATGAAAGAATAGAAACTTTAAATCAAATAAAGGAAAAAAGAACACCAATAGTAGTAACAACAATAGAAGCAATAATGCAAAAATTGCCTAGCAAAGAAACTATTTTTAAAGATACTCTAAAATTTAAAGTAGGAGATATATGTTCACTAGAAGAAATAAAACACAAACTAATAAAGCTTGGATATACTAGATGTGATCTAATAGAAGGAAGAGGACAATTTAGTATAAGAGGTGGAATTTTAGATATTTCATTAAATGACAAAACAGGAGTAAGGATAGAATTTTGGGGAGATGAAATAGACTCAATAAGAAATTTTGCAATAATAAGTCAAAGGTCAATAAAGACATTAGAAAAAGTAGAAATAACTCCAGCACATGAATATATTTTAGAAAAAAGCATTGAAGAGGTTTGCAAAAAAATAAAAAAATTAGAAATGACTGAGAAACAAGAAGATATAATGCAAGGAGATATTGAACAGATATTAGCTGGAAATTATATAAGTAAAATTGACAAATATTTTGATTGCTTTTATGAAAATACATCAAATTTAATAGATTATTTTTCAGATAAATATATAATAGCGCTAGATGAAGAAAGAAAAATTGAGCAAAGAACAATAAACATTGAAAATGATATCGAAAATTTAGAAAAAGCATTAACAGAAAAAGAAAAATTTATTCCACAAGCATTAATAAATATAAATAAATACGAAGATATACAAAATCAACTAGAAAGAAAACATGGAAATTTAATATACTTGGAAAAACAAGATTTTTCAACAGATAAGACCCAAGAAAAGTATAAATTTGAATACAGAGAAATAAATTATTACAAAAGTGAAATAGAAGGTTTTTTTGAAGAAATAAAAAATGCACTATCAGATAAAAAAAGTGTATATATACTTGTTGAAAATAAAGAAAAGGCTAAAAAGCTGAAAGAGATTTTAGAAAAAGAAGAAATAATTGCAAATATTGAAGAAAAACTAGATAAAACAATAGTAGTAAAATCAACAGAAAAAATAGTAACAATAGGAATAGGAAAATTAAGTTCAGGATTTGAAAATTTTGAAATAAATCAATTAGTAATTTCAGCAAATGAACTAATTAGTGGAGAAAAAAGAAAGAAAAGAGTATCACATGAGGCATATAAAGAAGGAGAAAAGGTAGTATTTGCAGACCTAAAAATAGGTGACTATGTAGTACATAGGACTTATGGAATAGGAATATATATAGGTGTAAATACAATAAAAGCAGATGGAACAACAAAAGATTATATAAAAGTAAAATATCAAAATGATGATATTTTATATGTTCCAACAAACCAAATGGACTCAATAAGAAAATATGTAGGTGGAGATGCAATACAACCTAAAATAAACAAATTAGGAAGCAAAGATTGGGAAAATACAAAAACAAAAGTAAAAAAGAATTTAAGAGAAATTGCAAAAGAACTAATAGAATTATATGCAAAAAGAGAAAAGACACAAGGATATAGTTTTAGTAAAGATACACCATGGCAAAACGAATTTGAAGCAAAATTTCCATATCAAGAAACAGATGACCAACTAAGATGTATAGAAGAAGTAAAAAAAGATATGGAAGGCGAAAAGCCTATGGATAGATTACTATGTGGTGATGTAGGTTATGGAAAAACAGAAGTAGCGATAAGAGCAGCATTTAAAGCAGTTATGGATCAAAAACAAGTTGCATATTTAGCGCCTACAACAGTATTGGCAGAGCAACAATATCAAGAATTTAAAGAAAGAATGGAAGAATATCCAATAAAAGTAGAAATATTAAACAGATTTAAAACACCTAAATATCAAAAAGAAGTAATAAAAAAATTAAAATTAGGAGAAGTTGATATTGTTATAGGGACACATAGATTATTAAGTAAAGATGTTGAATTTAAAGATTTAGGACTATTAATAGTAGATGAAGAGCAAAGATTTGGAGTAAAAGACAAAGAAAAAATAAAGCAATATAAAACAAATGTAGATGTGTTAACAATGACAGCAACACCAATTCCTAGAACTCTACATATGTCAATAGTTGGAGTAAGAGATATGTCAGTTATATATGAACCACCACAAAACAGAAGACCAGTTCAAACATATGTATTAGAATATGATTCAGAAGTAATAAAAGAAGCAATAACAAAAGAATTGGAAAGAGATGGTCAAGTATTTTACATATTTAATAATGTTGAAAACATACAAAAAAAAGCAGATGATATATCAAGATTAGTACCAGAAGCAACAGTATCATTTGCTCATGGAAGAATGTCTGGAAAAGAAATAGAAGAAATAATGGAAGATTTTGTTGAGAAAAAATCAAATGTATTAGTATGTACAACAATATTAGAATCAGGAATTGATATACCAAATGCAAATACAATAATAGTAGAAAATGCAGATAGAATGGGATTAGCTCAACTATACCAAATAAGAGGAAGGGTAGGAAGAGCAGACAGGCAAGCATATGCATATATAACATATAAAAGAGATAAAATGTTATCAGAAATTGCTGATAAAAGACTAAAAGTAATAAAAGAATTTACCGAATTTGGTTCAGGATTTAAAATAGCAATGAGAGACTTAGAAATAAGGGGAGCAGGAAGCTTATTAGGAGAAATACAATCTGGTCACTTAGAACAAGTAGGATATGATACATATTGTAACTTATTAGACGAAGTAGTAAAAGAAATGCAAGGTATAGAAATAAAACCAGAAATAGATATACAAATAGACTTAAATGTAACAAGTTATATACCAGAAGAATATATACAAGATTCAAATCAAAAAATAGAAATATACCAAGATATTGCATTATGTAAGAATGAAGAAGACATACAAAATGTAACAGATGAGATAATAGATAGATTTGGAAATATGCCAGGAGAATTAGAAAATTTACTTGCAATAGCAAGAATAAAATATTTAGCAAAAGAACAAAAAATAGTTAAAATAATGAGTAAAAAAACAGCAGTGGTATTTATGTTTGAAGATAATAAAATAAATGTAGATATAATGGAATTAATAAAAGAATATAGAAATAAATTAAAATTTTCTTCTGGAATAAAACCTATGATAACTTTAGAAATAGGCTCAACAAACGAAAGACAGATATTAAATGATGTAACAGAATTTTTAAATAAATTTAAAGAAAAAAATAAGTTAAATATATAATATTTTAAAATTAAAAGCAAAAAAGGAGAAATCATATTTGGATTTCTCTTATTTTTAATTATTAATTCTAGGGTATGGTTTAATTTCATTGGTTAATCCAAGCAAATAATCAACACTAGTATTATAAAAAGAAGATAATTTTATTAAAGAATTTACAGGTATATTAATTTTTCCAAGTTCATATTTACTATAATTAGTTTGAGAAATATTCAAAATAGAAGCTATTTCATCTTGTTTTAAATCTTTATCTTCCCTTAAATCTTTTAATCTTAACATTAAATAAATCTCCATTCAAATATTTTTGATAGACTAATAATATAAATATTTTATAATAGTTGTTTAGTGACTATTGACAAATAGTCATATTTTAACTATACTTATTTTAATTATAAATAATGGAGGAAAAACAAATGAAGAAAATGAAAAGAGATTCAGGAATTACTTTAATTGCATTAGTAGTTACAATAATTGTATTACTAATTTTAGCAGGAGTATCTATTTCAATGTTAACAGGAGAAAATGGAATAATAACTCAAGCCAAAAAATCTAAAATAGAAACAGAAAATGCAGAACTTGATGAGCAACAAAAAATAGATAGTATAAATAGCTTTATAGAAAATTATAAGCAAGGAATTATAATAAAAAAAGTAGAAGATGAAGCACCAGGAGTACTAGAAGGAAGAGGAACACAAGATAGTCCATATATAATAAGTAGTATAGAAGATTTATTAACATTTTCACATAATGTACGAGAAGGAAATAATTATGAAGGAAAAATTATAGAGTTAAAACAAAATTTAGATTTTCAAAATGATAATTCATATGCTAATCCTAATAGAGAAGATTATGCAGAATATGGATATAAAGGAAAAATAAAAGAGATACTTACAAGGAAAACAGGATTTATTCCAATAGGAAATACAAACAATAACAACACAAAAGAATTAAACAATTTTTCAGGTACTTTTAATGGGAATAACTATGCAATAATTAACTTATACATAAAAGAACAAACAAAAGAAGATAAATGTTATGGTTTATTTGCAAAGAATTTAGGAGAAATTAAAGATTTAAAATTAATTAATTGTAAAATAAATGTTGAAGGAAAAAGTCCACAAGTGGGAGGAATAGTTGGAGTAAATTATGGTAATATAAAAAATTGTATAACTAGTGGAAAAATAGAAAACAAAGGAACACTGTGGCTTTCAGTAGGAGGGATAACAGGAAATTTACAAAAAAATGGTACAGTTATAAACTGTGGAAATGCAGCAGATATTATATGTAATAATATTGGAGAAACAGGCCAAGCTGTTGCAGCTGGAGTAGTTGGAGTATCAAATCATCTTGATGACTATATAAGCAATATAGAGAATTGTTATAATACAGGAAAGATAATATCAAATTCAGAAAATAGTGATACATTAGCAGGGGGGATAGCAACATTAATTGTTGATTGCAATATAAAAAATTGTTATAACACAGGAGAAATAAATGGATATAGTGTAAAAAATGCATATATAGGTGGAATTGCCGCAGCAGCGGGAGATAACTATGAATATTATAATTTAGAAAATTCATATAATACAGGAAATATAATATTTAAAGGAAAAATAGATGATAATAATGATACACATATTGGAGGAATAATAGGAAAAAACTATAATATAACATCAAAAAATGTATTTAATAAGGGAAATATAACAATCGAAGGAGAAAATAAAAATATAAGAATAGGAGGAATAGCAGGAGGATATGCAGCAGGACATATTATAAATGGATATAATGTAGGCAAAATAGCGGCGCTAAATACACAAAGTGATTCAATAGGTAGCATAATAGGTTCTAAATCAGGAAATTGCAAGAATTGTTATTTCTTGAAAGGAACATATGATAAAGGAATAGGAACTTTAAAAGACGAAGGACAAAAATATGAAGGAGTAGAAGAAAAAAATACTATACAAGAATTTCCAACAATTTTAGAAATTGTAAATAAAGATGGAAGCTTTAAAGATGATATAAATAACATAAATAATAAAGAACCAATATTAAATTGGCAATAAAAACGATAAAAATACAATATATTGCAAAGAAATGTAATATATTGTATTTTATTATTTTTGGAAATTATATAATATAATAAAAAGAATAAATGATGTTAAATAAGTAAAATATAATAATAGATATTTAATTTTATTGTGGTTTATGATAAAATAGAGGAAAATTTTAGGAAGGAATTTAAAAATGCAAGTTATAACAAGCAAAGATAATGAATTAATAAAAAACATCAAAAAATTAAAAGAGAAAAAATACAGGGACTTAAAAAATGAATATATAATAGAAGGAATAAAAATAATTCAAGAAGCAATTCAAGAAAATGCAAAAATAAAGCAAATAATCATATGTGATGACTGTGAAAAAAGTTCATATATTCCACAAGAAATGATGTATGAAATTGCAAAATATGAATGCATATATGTAACAAATAAAATATTTATAAGCCTAACAGATGTAAAAAATCCACAAGGAATAATGGCAATAGTAGAAAAAAACAATTCAAAAGAAGAGAAAATTGACTATAATCAAGATATCATAGTAGCCTTAGATGACCTTCAAGACCCAGGAAATCTAGGAACAATACTAAGAACAGTAGACAGTATAGGAATTAATCAAATATTAGTATCAAAAGGAACAGCTGATAGCTATAATCCAAAAGTAGTTCGTTCAACGATGGGAGCTATATTTAGAGTAAAAATAATTGAATGTGAAGATTTAGAAAAAACACTAAAAGAAATAAAAAAACATAAATTTGAAATTTTAGTAACCTCATTACAAACTGAAAATAGTATATATGACATTAAATACAATAAAAAAGTAATAGTAATAGGAAATGAAGCTAATGGAGTAGAAGAAAAAATACAAAATATGGCTGATATAAAGGTAAAAATACCAATGTTAGGAAAAACAGAAAGTCTAAATGCATCAGTAGCAACAGGAATAATATTATATGAATATGTTAGGCAGAAGATAAAGGGATAAGAATTAATAGCTTTTACAAGGGAGACGCTGGAAATAGTTGATAATTATAATTTTTTTGATTTTGACTACTTATTTCATTCAGAAAGAATTGGTAAGGCTTCCTAATGAGCCTCTCTCACTCAGACCCCTTCATACTTCAGGTACCGTGAGCATTCCTCATTTGAAAGCCTAACCAATTCTAATTTTCATTCCATGCGAACGTCAAAATGCAAAAAAATGATAATTATCAACTATTTCCAGCTTCTCTACAATAATGACCATTATCTTGTAACAAATAGAAGATATAAAAATAGAACAATATTGAAATTAAATTATTAATTGAAAGGAAATATAAAAATGAAAATAAATATTGTAATGGTAGAACCAGAAATACCACAAAATACAGGAAATATTGCAAGAACTTGTGCAATAACAGGAGCAAAATTACACTTAGTTCACCCATTAGGATTTAAAATAGATGACAAATCAATAAAAAGAGCTGGATTAGACTATTGGGATAAACTAGAAATAGAAGAACATAATTCATTAGAAGAATTTTTAAATAAATATAAACCAGAAGAACATAATATGTTTTTTGCAACAACAAAAGGAAAGACAAAATATACAGATATAGATTACTCAAAAATGGAAGAAATATTTGTACTATATGGAAAAGAAACAAAAGGGTTACCAGAAGATTTATTAGAAAAATATTTAGACCAAAAAACAATAAGAATACCAATGCTTCCAACATTAAGGTCATTAAATTTATCTAATTCAGTTGCTATAATTACATATGAAATACTAAGGCAAAAGAATTTTGAAGACTTGCAAGAAATAAGTAATTATTTTGATTAAAAGCATTGAAAAAACTTATATAAAAATATATAATAACACCAACAAAAGAAAACAATGCAAATACAAAGGAGAAAATAATGAAACCGTTTAAATTTATACCAGAAGGCTGGAATGAAGAGGAAAAAAAGATTTCTAGCATACATGAAGCTAAAAATTTAATAAGCACAAAAGAAATATTGCAAGGTAAAGTCGAAAGTTATGATGAAAATTATAACTTACATATAAACTTAGGAAATGGAATTAAAGGAATTATTCCAAAATCAGAGGTTGAAAACACTAAACAAGGACAAGACATAGACACCAAATTATGTGTAGGAAAGTTAAATAAATATGTTCAATTCAAAGTTGAGGGAATAAAAGGAACAGATACATTACTTTTATCAAGAAGAGCTGTTCAAGAAGAAGTTGTAAATTCAATACAAAAGGACTTAGAAATTGGACAAGTTATCACAGGAATAGTAAAAAATATAAAACCATATGGAGCATTTATAGAAATTGGTGGAGGAGTAGTAGGCTTAGCACATATTGAAGATTTATCAATTGCAAGAATAAAAACCCCATATGAAAGGCTAAAAATTGGACAAAAAATAAATGTTGTGGTAAAATCAATAGATAAAGAAAGTGGCAGAATAAATTTATCATATAAAGAAATATTAGGAACTTGGGAAGAAAATATACAAAAATTTACTCAAGGAATGAATGTTCAAGGAATAGTAAGAGAAACAGAAAAAAACAGAAACGGAATATTCATTGAACTTACTCCAAATTTAGTTGGTATGGCAGAATATAGTGAAGGGCTTGAATATGGTCAAGAGGTTAATGTCCACATTAAAAAAATTGACAAAGAAAAAAGAAAAGTAAAGCTAAGCATAAATAATTAAAAATAGAAATCAAAAGAAAAAAACAAAATTAAATAGATTTAAACAAATTAATATAAGTTTATAAATTTTAAATTAATAGATATTTCTAAAATTTAAGGAGGATTAAAAATGGTTGAAGATAACGAAATTAAAGCACAAGTATCTCCATTTGCAATAAGAGAAGGGGAAATAAAAACTTTTGATGGAAAAGATGGCTATGTATCAATGAATCAAATAGTACATAAGATAAATATAGGACATATTAATGAAATTCATTTTGCAATATTAGATTTAGTTAATGAATTTGAATTTATTACATCAAGACAACTATATCAAATGCTAGAAATAAAAGGATTTGACCCAAAATCACAAGACAAATTAAATAATAAATTAGAACAATTAGTAAAATCAAAAATTTTAACAAGATACTATTTTACTTCAGATGAAGGAAAAGGAATTTATAGAATTTATTGTTTAGAGAAAATGGGAAAATACTTATTAAATTCAAAAGAAATAGACTGTAAATGGCAACCTTCAGATAATACAAAACCTGTACCAATGATAAAGAAAAGACTAGCAGGAAACCAAACTTTAATTGCATATTTAAGAAAAGTTAAGGCTTTTGACAGTTATATAGTAAAACCTGCAATAACAGCGAAAGTAACAGGAAAACTATTCAAAGCAAGTGGGGGAGCAGTTAAATTAACTAAAAATAATAAATCTATTCAATTTGTTTTTGAAGTAATAAGAAGAGAACAAGATTGGGAGAAAAAACTAGTTGAAAGAATGAGATTATATAAAGATTTCTATGAAAACTATGTTTTAGGAGATTCAGGATTTTCTAGTATGCCACAATTAATATTAGTTTGTGAAGACGAAAAACATATGGCAGAAACTTTCAAAGAAATTGTAAAAAATCAAGTTGAAATACCACAAATTAAATTATACTTTACTACTGATTTAAGACAAAATAAAGAAACATTAGAAGAAACATTGGTAGAGTTTAAATTAGTAGATGGAAAATATAGAATGGAAAATGTTGAATTAAAATTGTTGGGAATGTAATTTTAATATAAACAGATATAGTAAATAATAAATTTAAAATTGTTGAAATAATATAAGTAGTATATAAAATATTAATAAATAGAGTAGGTAATAAAGTTAAAATTATCTACTCTTTATTAGATAATACTAACAAAAGTTTAACTAAAAATATTGACATAGTAATTGGTTTATTATAAAATACAAACAGTAGTTCTGGAATAAAACGAGAGGTGATTTGTATTGAGTAATATAGAAAATTTGAAAGATTTAATTATATATCAAAGCCAAAATAATGAAAATATATCTGTTGAGGTTTTATATAATGAAGAGGACTTTTGGCTAACTCAAAAATCAATGTCAAAATTATTCAATGTAGCAGAAAACAATATAACATATCATTTACAAAATATCTTTAAAACAGGAGAATTAGAGAAAGATTCAGTTACTCAAAAAATTAGAGTAACTGCTTCGGATGGAAAAAAATATAATACAAATTTTTACAGTTTAGATGCTATTATAGCAGTTGGTTATAGAGTAAATTCAAAAGAAGCAACAGATTTTAGGATTTGGGCAACAAAGAATTTAAAAGAATATATAAAAAAAGGATTTGTTGTTAATAGTGAAATGCTAAAAAATGGACCAAAGTTTGGAAAAGATTATTTCGATGAATTATTAGCTAAGATAAAAGAAATAAGGGCAAGTGAAAGAAGATTTTATCAAAAAATAACTGATATATACAAAGAATGTAGTTTTGATTATGATAAAAATAGTGAAACCACACAAGAATTTTATAAAAATGTTCAAAACAAGTTACACTTTGCAATTACTGGAATGACAGCACCTGAAATAATTTATAATAGAGTTGATAGCAAAAAAGATAATATGGGTTTAACAACTTGGAAAAATGCACCAGATGGAAAAATACTTGAAACAGATGTAACAATAGCTAAAAACTATCTTTCACAAGAAGAAATTACAGAGCTAAATAATTTAGTATCTATGTATCTTGACTATGCAGAAAGACAAGTAAAATTAGGAAAAATTATTTCAATGAAAGAATGGAAAGAAAAGTTAGAAATATTTTTAAAAATTAACGAATATAACATTTTAAAAGATAACGGAAAGATAAAAAGAGAAATAGCAGATAAGTTAGCTTTATATGAATATAAAAAATATAGAGTTATACAAGATAAAAATTATATTTCAGACTTTGATGAATTAGTAACAGAAACAAAAAAATTAAATAAAATATAAGCGAAAAATTACAATTTTCTTTTTGTAGTAAAAATAAAAATTAATAAGAAATAAAAATAGGCTAAAAAAGAAGAAATATATTAAAATTAATAAAGAAATAGCTTTAATAAATTAAATAAAAATAAGAAAAAATTCTAAGTATAAATTAAATACCTAGAATTTTTTTAGCTCTATTAATATCATCGTTAGTAGCATCTTTAACACCGTCTAAATCATATTTTAGACCTAATTTTTTCCACTTATATTCACCCATACTGTGATAAGGCAATAACTCAACTTTTTGAACATTAGTAAGTGTAGTTAAAAATGATTTTAATTCTAATAAATCAGCTTCATCATCAGTATAACTAGGAATAAGAACTTGTCTAATCCATACAGGAATATTATTATCACTAAGATATCTAGCAAATTCTAATTCAAGTTTATTACTATGGCCAACTAAGTTTTTACATTTTTCATCATTTATATGCTTTATATCAAGTAAAACCAAATCAGTTAAAGACAATAGTTCTTTTACATCATCTGTTAAAGCAACCATTCCTGAAGAATCTATACAAGTATGTATGTTCTCAGTCTTTAATTTCTTAAATAATTCAATTAAAAATTTCACTTGTAACAAAGGTTCTCCACCAGAAACTGTAACACCACCATTTGGAGTTATATAATTTTTATATTTCATTATTTTTTCAAAAACATCTGTAAGAGAACGATAAGAACCACCATTCATATCCCAAGTATCTCTATTATGGCAGTATTTACATTGCAAGTGACAACCTTGTAAAAAAAGTACAAACCTAATTCCAGGGCCATCAACAGCACCAAAGGATTCAACTGAATGAATTTTGGCAAAATATTTTATATCTTTTTTTTCTAACTCTATATTATTCACAATATATCCTCGTATAACAATTAAAAGTAGATTTTGGAAAGAGTCAAATGACTCTTTTAGAGATTTTCTTAGTTAAACAAGAAAAATCAAAAATCCTATTTAATAAAGCTATAATCATTATTGCTTTTGCGATTTTCTTCATTACAGTCCGAAAACTCGAATCGGCGAGAAGAAAAAGTAACAGAGCTACTTTTCATGATTACATGTTATACGAATTACTCCTTTCTTAAAATATAAAATTTATATAGACAAAACATTATATAAATTTTATTAAAAACAAATAAAATTATAAAAATATTTTATAAAGAAACACCAAATCGCACAATCAAACTGAAACGATTTGGTGAAAACTTAAATATTAAATTCTTTCATGAATTGTTCTATTTATTACATCTAATTGTTGTTCTCTAGTTAATTTTGTAAAGTTTACAGCATATCCAGAAACTCTGATTGTTAATTGAGGATATTTTTCAGGATGTTCCATAGCATCAACTAATAAACTTCTATCAAAAACATTAACATTTATATGATGTCCAGTTTGTTTAAAATAACCATCTAGCATAGTTACTAAATTTGTCACTTTTGTTTCTTCATCTTTTCCTAGAGTTCCAGGAGTTATTGAAAATGTGTAAGATATACCATCTTCAGAAGAATCAAAAGGTAATTTAGCAATAGAGTTCATTACTGCTAATGCACCATTAGTATCTCTTCCATGTAATGGGTTTGCACCAGGACCAAATGGTTCACCTGCGCGTCTTCCATCAGGAGTATTCCCAGTATTTTTACCATATACTACATTTGAAGTTATTGTTAAAATTGATAATGTATGTTTTGAATTTCTATAAGTTGGATATCTTCTTAATTTATTCATAAACATTTTTACAATTTTAACAGCTATTTCGTCAACTCTTTCATCATCATTACCGAATTTAGGAAAATCACCTTCTATTTCATAATCAGTAGCTAAACCAGTTTCATCTCTTATAACTTTAACTTTAGCATATTTTATTGCAGATAATGAATCTGCTACAACTGATAAACCAGCAATACCACATGCCATTGTTCTTAGAATATCTTTATCATGTAAAGCCATTTCAATTGCTTCATATGAATATTTATCATGCATATAATGAATTGCATTTAATGCTTTAATATATATTTTAGCTACATAATCCATCATTTGACTGAATTTTTCCATAACCTCATCATAATTTAAGTATTCAGAAGTTATAGGAGCAAATTTTGGAGTGATTTGTTTTCCAGAAACTTCATCTCTACCACCGTTTATAGCATATAATAAAGTTTTAGCTAAGTTTGCTCTTGCACCAAAGAATTGCATTTGTTTTCCTATTTTCATTGGAGAAACACAACAAGCAATTCCATAATCATCACCTAAAGTAATTCTCATTAGGTCATCATTTTCATATTGAATTGAAGATGTCTTTATAGATAAATTTGTTGTATATCTTTTGAATCCATCAGGTAATCTTGTAGACCATAAAACAGTTAAATTAGGCTCAGGAGCTGGTCCAAGATTTTCTAAAGTATGAAGAACTCTAAAAGAGTTTTTAGTAATTAAAGTTCTTCCGTCAATTCCCATACCACCTATACTTTCAGTTACCCAAACAGGATCACCACTGAATAATTCGTTATATTCAGGAGTTCTCAAAAAACGAACAAGTCTTAATTTCATTACAAAATGGTCCATAATTTCTTGAACTTCTTCTTCTGTTATAGTTCCATTTTTTAAATCTCTTTCAAAATAAATATCTAAAAATGTTGAAGTTCTACCAATACTCATAGCAGCACCATTTTGATCTTTGATAGCACCTAAATATCCAAAATATAGCCATTGAACAGCTTCTTTACTGTTATTTGCAGGTTTAGATATATCAAAACCATATTTTAAAGCCATTTCTTTTAAAGCCATTAAAGCTTTTATTTGTTCTTGGATTTCTTCTCTTTCACGAATTATTTCTTCTGTTAAACAATCAACATCTAAAATAGATAAATCATTTTTCTTTTCAGCAATTAAAATGTCAACACCATAAAGAGCAACTCTTCTGTAATCTCCAATAATTCTTCCTCTACCATAACCGTCAGGAAGACCTGTAATTAAATGAGAGCTTCTAGCTGCTCTGATGTCAGGAGTATAAGCATCGAAAACTCCATCATTATGAGTTTTTCTATATTTATGAAATATTTCCTCAACTTTAGGGTCAACATTTCTATCATAAGCTTCACATGATTTTTCTACAATTCTAATACCACCAAAAGGCATAATAGCTCTTTTTAAAGGTGCATCAGTTTGAAGCCCTACAATTTCTTCTAAATCTTTATCAATATATCCAGCTTCATGACTATTAACTGTTGATATTGTTTTTGTATCTATATCTAGAACTCCACCTTTAGATTCTTTTTCTTTTTTATAAAGTTCTAAAACCTCATCCCATAATTTTCTTGTTTTTTCAGTTGGATTTGCTAAGAAATCAGAATTACCTTCATAAGGTGTATAATTGTGTTGAATGAAATCTCTAACATTTATTTCATTTTGCCAGTCACCTTTTTCAAATCCATTCCATTGATCAAATTTCATAATTTACCTCCTTTAAATTATATATATTATTATCAATTTTTACCGATAATATAATAACATAATAGAAAAATATTATCAATAAAATATATAAAAAAATAATACACATAAATTCGGAAAAATAATGTTGCTTTTGCAACAAAAAACTACTTTTCTTAATTTATAGAAAAGTAGTTTTTGGAATTTATTCAGCCTCAGCAATTATTTTAGCAACTTTATAAATTAATCTTTGCTTATCAGCAGTACAACTTTTTATTAAATCATTAAATTCTTGTGTTAAGTAATTTTCAGAATCACTAGAAGCACCATTTAAAATATAACCTTCTGAAACATCTAATAAGTTACACAATTGATGTAATCTCTTTAAATTTATATGAGAGCTACCTCTTTCAACTCTACTTAAAAATGCAATAGAAACATCTAATTTTTCAGATAATTCATCTTGAGTATAATTTTTAGCAAGTCTTGCTTGTTTTATTCTTTGGCCTATTATTGAATAATCAAGAGCCATAATTAATCACCTTCCAACTTTCTAGTTTATTTTTACTATTTAAGTTATATAACAATAAGCTAGAAAAGTCAAGGAAAATCTTATGTGCAATAGGATTAAATTAAGAAAAGTCTTAATAATATGTGGCAATTTTAAATAAAATTATAATAAAACTAATATTTATATAAAGCAATCAAAACTATATTGATTTAAAAGATATAAAAAGAAGAGAAAAAATAAGAAAAAAAGAGATAAAAAGAGAAAAATAAAAACGAGATATAAAATTTATAAATTAATAAAAAAAATAAATGGTAAATCAGCCAAAATAAAGTATACATAATTTGATTTTGGGAAGGATATGTAGTATAATATAAAACAGTCGCGCTAAAAGGAGAGTGAATATATATTTTAAAAAGAAAACTAAAAATCTATACAAAAGAATTTTTGAAATATTTTAACATTACGATTATAGCTTTTGGTTTAGTAGTAGCGATTATATTAATAAAATATAAACCAATGTATAAAGTAAGTATATCAGGTGAAGAATTAGGGTATGTAGATAGTAAATTGGCTTTGGAAGAAAATATTAAAGAAGACATTATAAAGAATAGCAATAAAAATGTAGAATCAGTAGATTTGCAAGAACAACCTATATATGAGTTAAAACTAGTAAATAGAATTGAAAATACAGAAAAAGATAAAATAATTGAAAAAGCAAAAGAAGAAGCAACAGTAACATATAAATATTATGAGGTAGCATTAAATAACAATGTAGTAGAAACTGTTGATACAAGTAAAGAAGCAGAAGAGTTAGTCAATGAAATAAAAAATGATGGAATTAATGAAAATATCAATTTAAGTATAGTGGAAAAATATACAAAGAATGAAGAAGAAATAAAAACTAATGATTTAGAAATTGCGAAAGTAAATATAGAAAATAAAGTTTCTGAAACAATAAAAGAAATAGAAGAACAAGAAGAGGAAAAAAATGCAATAGCGAATATAAATGGAATAAAATTAGCAACATTACCAGTAACAGGTACAATTTCTTCTAGATATGGTGTAAGTAGTAGAATAAGAAGGTCTAATCATACAGGACTAGATATTGCAGCAAAAACAGGAACACCAATTAAAGTAATGGCAGATGGGGTAGTTACAAATGCAAGTTATAGTGGTTCATATGGAAAGCTAGTAAAAGTAGACCATGGGAACGGAGTTGAGACTTGGTATGCACATACTAGCAAGATGTATGTAAAAAAAGGACAAAAAGTAAAAGCAGGAGATATAATAGCTGAAGTTGGTTCAACAGGAAATTCAACAGGTCCACATTTACATTTAGAAATAAGATTAAATGGAGAACATATAAATCCACAAAAATATGTATATAAATAAAAAAGTATTATAAATGAATAAGTCGCTTTTGGAAGGACAATGTTCATTTATAATACTTTTTTATTTTCAAGTAATATTAAACATTTCAATAGCATTTTATTGTATAGAAAACTTTATGAAGAAAATAAAACACAACATAATTTGAAAATATTTGCAAAAAAATAAAATATTTATAAAAAATATGACAAATTAAAGAAAACAATATATAAAATAAATTTTTAAAACCATTGACAAAACTATTGATTACTATATAATGTATCTAACAAAAGAAAAGGAGGAATTTTTATGCCAAATGAAACTAATGTTGACGAGGAATTAAAAGTAAAGAAAATGATAGATGATTTAGTAGAAAAAGCTAAAATAGCTTCAAAGCAATATTTAGAACTAAATCAAGAACAGGTAAACAACATTGTTAAAGCTATGTCAATGGCTGGACTAGAACATCATATGGAATTAGCTAAAATGGCAGTAGAAGAAACACAAAGAGGAATATATGAAGATAAAATAACGAAAAATATGTTTGCAACTGAATATATATATCATAGTATCAAATATGAAAAAACAGTTGGTATAATAGATGAAAATGAAGAAGATGAATATGTAGAAATAGCAGAACCGGTGGGGATAATTGCAGGAGTAACACCAGTAACAAATCCAACATCAACAACAATGTTTAAATCAATTATTTCAGCAAAAACGAGAAATGTAATTATATTTGGATTTCACCCATCAGCACAAAAATGTAGTAGTGAAGCAGCAAGAATTTTAAGAGATGCAGCAGTTAAAGCAGGAGCACCAGAAAATTGTATATTATGGGTAGAAGAGCCATCAGTATTAGCAACAAAAATGTTAATGAATCATCCTGATGTAAATTTAATATTAGCAACAGGAGGAACAGGAATGGTTCGTTCTGCATATTCTTGTGGAAAACCAGCATTAGGTGTAGGACCAGGAAATGTACCTTGCTATATAAATAAAACAGCAAAATTAAAAACATCAGTAAATGATTTAGTGATGTCAAAATCATTTGATAATGGAATGATTTGTGCTTCAGAACAAGCTGTTTTAGTTGATAGAGATATTTACCAAGAATTTGAAAAGTTAATGAAAGAATCAGGTTGCTATTTTGTAAATGATGAAGAAAAACAAAAATTAGCAAATAGCATGTTTGAATATACAGAAGAATACGGATATAAATTAAAATCTCATATTCCTGGACAATATCCATATATGATAGCAAGAGAAGCAGGTTTTGAAGTTCCAGAAGATACTAAAGTTTTAGTAGTATATGAAGAAGGAATAGGAGAAGAATATCCATTTTCAAAAGAAAAATTAAGCCCTGTACTAACATATTATATAGTAGAAAACGAAGAAGAAGGAATTGAAAAATCTGAAAAATTAATTGAATTTGGAGGATTAGGACATTCTGCTGTTATTCATGCAGAAGACAAGGAAATAGTATTAAAATTTTCAAAAACAATGAAAGCAGGAAGAATTATAGTAAATTCACCATCTACACATGGTGCTATTGGAGACATATACAATACAAATATGCCATCACTAACACTTGGATGTGGGTCATTTGGAGGCAACTCTACAACTGCCAATGTATCATCAGTTAATTTAATAAATATAAAAAGAGTGGCAAATAGGAGGGTAAATATGCAATGGTTTAAAGTTCCAGAAAAAATATATTTTGAATCAGGCTCAATAGCATACCTAGAAAAAATGCCTAATATAGAAAGAGCTTTTATAGTAACAGATGAAGGAATGGTAAAATTAGGATATGTAGATAAAATTTTATATCATTTAAGAAATAGACATCAATATGTTCATTCTGAAATATTTAGTAGTGTAGAACCAGACCCATCTTTTGATACTATAATGAAAGGTGTAGAAGCAATGAAAGCTTTTAAACCAGATGTAATTATAGCATTAGGAGGAGGAAGCCCAATCGATGCAGCAAAAGGAATGTGGTTATTCTATGAACATGAAGATGCAGATCCAGAAGGATTAAAATTAAAATTCATGGATATTAGAAAAAGAACATATAAATTTCCAAAGCTAGGAACTAAATGCCAAATGGTAGCAATACCAACAACATCAGGAACAGGTTCAGAAGTTACATCATTTGCTGTAATAACAGATAAAGAAAAAAATAAAAAATATCCATTAGCAGATTATGAACTAACACCTGATGTAGCAATAATAGATCCTGATTTAGTAATGAGTCTGCCAAAGACTGTAACAGCAGATACAGGAATGGATGTATTAACACATGCATTAGAGGCATATGTATCAAATATGGCATCAGATTATACAGATGGCTTAGCTGAGAAAGCAACAGAATTAGTATTTGAATATCTAGAAAAAGCATATAATAATGGAAACGATAAAAAAGCTCGTGAAAAAATGCATAATGCAAGTACGATAGCAGGAATGGCATTCACAAATGCATTTTTAGGAGTAAATCATTCAATAGCACATAAAATAGGAGCAGAATTTCATTTACCACATGGAAGAATAAATGCAATATTATTACCATATGTAGTAAGATATAATTCAAGCAAACCAAGTAAATTTGTATCATTTCCTAAATATGAATACTTTATTGCAGACCAAAAATATGCACAAATTGCTAAAAAAGTCGGGTTAAAAGCAGATACAGTAGAAGAGGGTGTAAATAGCCTAATTGATAAAATAAAAGAATTGAACAATAATTTAAATATTCCAAAGTCATTTAAAGAGGCAGGAATAGATGAACAAGAATTTTTAGCAAAAGTAGATATGTTAGCTGATAGAGCATTTGAAGACCAATGTACTACTGCTAATCCAAGAGTTCCATTAGTTAGTGAAATTAAGCAAATAATGATAGATAGTTATTATGGAAAATAAAAAAAGACTATTCATAAAAATATTTTATGAATAGTCTTTTTAATATATAAGAAAAATTGACTTTTATATTGACTAGGTATAGATTTTTTTACTACAACAAATAAAAGAGAAACTAAAAAACAAAAATATTTTTGTAGTATAGTTTTGGTATTTTTTGTGTAAAATTCAGAAAAATTATTGATTTTTTAACAGTAATTATGTTAATATGAAAAAATACATAATTATAAGATAAAAAGAGTAGTTATTAAATGACCCTTTAGTGCATGGAAAGGATGAAATACAATGAAAGAAATATTAGGAAAAATTATTAATAAAAAAAAGAAGGAAGATGAAAAGGTAAAAAAGATAGTAGGAAATATAGAAGAAAAGTTCAATGAGACAGAAGGTGAAGAGGCAGCAACAAAACAAGCAGTTGAGGAAGCTTTAAGAAAATTGGAGAAAACACCAGGTTTATCAGAAGCAGTACTTAGAGAATTATTAGTAAGACAAAACATATCAAATTCAGTAACAGTAGAAACAATAAAAAATATTCCAGAGAGTGAAATACCAAATGATAAAGTTGTAGAGGTAGTAGAAAAATTATCTGATAAATTGCCAGATAATAAAATGCTAGAAATAGCAGATGAAACAACTTTAGGATTACAAGGAAAACAAAAAATAGTTGCTGCTGTTTCTGACCCTGATAAAAAAAGAAAGAAACAAGAAGAATTAATATTAAATGAATTGAACAAAGTATATAAAGAAATTGATGGGAATTTTGGAGAATTTACAATTGCAGAAAGAATAGGAAAAATTTTTCAAATTAAACCAGAATTATTAGAAAATGATAAAATTAATAAGATTATAAATGAAATTCTAGCTAAGAAGATGGTCATAAATTATATGAATTTTGATAGTACAATGCCACGAAAATTTTCGGGAATAAAGAATGTTGAAGATATGTTAAAAGAAAATTTTCCTCAAATAGCGTCATATGAATATAAAAAAATCCCAAGAACAGATAAAGAAAAAGCTAAATATGAATTTAAGGAAGAGAAATTTAGAGGAGATTTACTAAAAGAAATAGCAAAAAATATAGCAGAAAATTATAAGAAAAATGGATATAAGAGATTAGTAATACCACAATCAGAAGTTATGAGAGAAATAAGCCAGAAGGAAGAAGAAGAATTTATTAAACAAATATCTCAAGAGGTACAAAGAAAAGGTGGTAAATTAGATGCATTATCAGAAGTTGATGCAAAAGGGCAAATTAGAGGAAATGTTGAAGAAACTGAAAAGATAGAAGATTATGTTACAAAACTTGGTGAACTACCACAAAATGTAAAGTTTGAGTTTATAGAACAAGGAAAGAAAATAATTACAGATCAAGATTTATTAAATATTAGTAACTATTGTAATAAAGTAGGGTTATATCAATCATTAGCAGAACTAGGACAAAAACAAGCTGAAAAAGTAGTGGACTCGTTTATAGAAATAATAGAAAAAAGAAAACAAATACAAAAAGATAAACATAAAGATATAGAATCAATAGAAAGAGTACCAAAAGTAAAATCGTCTAAATATAACAAATTTGAAGAGGAAAGATAAAGAAGAGTTAAGTAATTGATAGTTAGTAAATATCAATTACTTGACTTTTTATTATAGTATGGAAAAATTAATTCATCAAAAAGACACAAATAAAATATAAAAAGGAAACAATAATAATATAGAATACGCATATACTAAAGATAGAAAATAAAATCATACAAGGAGTGAATGCGTATGAAAAAGAAAAACAAAGAAGTAAATTTAATAAAAGTTGAGAACTTTTTAAATTATCAAGAAAAAGTTGAAACTAAAGGAAATACATTTCAAAAATTAATGATAATATATAAAATGGCAATAAAAGAATTAGAAACAAAATTAGAAATACTAAAAGAAGAATTTAAAATATTTTATGATTATGATTTGATAGATCATATAAATACTAGAATAAAAAAACCAGAAAGTATAATTACAAAAATGAATAAAAAAGGGTATGAACTTACATACAAAGATATGATAGAAAATATTAATGACATAGCAGGAATAAGAGTAATAACCCCAATAATAAAAGATATTTTTACAGTAAAGAAATTAATAACTAAAATACCGGGGATAAAAGTATTAAAAGAAAAAGACTATGTATCAAACCCAAAAAAAAGTGGATATTCAAGTTATCACATGATTATTGAAGTACCAGTAACATTATCAAAAGAAATAATATATGTCAAAGTAGAAATACAAATAAGAACAATGGCAATGGACTTTTGGGCAAGTTTAGAACATAAAATGAAATACAAAGGAAAAGGTCAAATAACAAGAAAACAATCTAAAGATTTAGTTGCATATGCAAAGATAATCAATAAATTAGATGGGAAAATAATGTTGATGAGAGAATAGAATAATAGTGATATGAATAGGATTAATAAAATCTACTATTAAAACTTAATAAAATTTATTTAATTATTAATATTAAAAAATTAGAAAAAATGAGGATTTAAGTCAGAAAGTTTAAAAACCTCATTTTTTTTGAGCAATAAGAAGGATTTATGTAAAATGCGTCGAATAATATAATTACGGATAAATAATTGAGATATTTTAAGGAAAGTGAGGCTAAAATGGCAAGATATAGTGATGAAATTATTGATGAAGTAAGACAAAGTAATGATATTGTAGATGTGATTTCACAATATGTTCATTTAAAAAGAAGTGGCAGAAATTATTTTGGATTATGTCCATTCCATAATGAAAAATCACCTTCATTTTCAGTATCACCAGAAAAACAAATATTTCACTGTTTTGGTTGTGGAGTAGGAGGAAATGTATTCACATTTTTAACAAAAATTGAGGGGATAAATTTTGTGGAAGCAGTACAAATGCTTGCAGATAGAGCAAATATACAATTGCCAACCTTGGAAAATAATCAAGATTCAGCAAGAGAAATATTAAAAGCAAAAGTATATAAAGTAAATGAATTTACAGCAAACTATTATCATGAAAATTTATATAAACCACAAGCAAAAGAAGCTCAAGAATATATAAAAAAGAGAAAATTAACAAATGATACATTAAAAGCATTTAAAATAGGCTTTTCTGGCAAATTTGATGAACTATATCAAGAATTAAGAAAGCAAGGATTTGAAGAACGAGAAATACTAGAATCAGGATTGGTAAACAAAAATGAAAGAGGTCAATTTATAGACAGATATAGAAATAGATTAATGTTTCCAATATGTGATGTAAGAGGAAGAGTAATAGCATTTGGAGGAAGGGTATTAGATGACTCAAAACCTAAATACATAAACTCACCAGAAAATGTTGTGTATAGCAAAGGAAGACATTTATTCGGGTTAAATGTAGCAAAAAAATATGACATAAAGAAAAAGTTATTAATAGTAGAAGGATATATGGATGTAATATCTTTACATCAAAGAGGAATTCATAATGTAGTAGCATCATTAGGAACAGCACTAACACAGCAACAAGGATATTTGCTAAGAAATAGTACAGAACAAATAATATTAAGTTATGACTCAGATGAAGCAGGACAAACTGCAAAACTAAGAGCAATGGAAATATTACAAAATATGGGATGTGATATAAGAGTGCTTCAAATGGAAGGAGCAAAAGACCCAGATGAATTTGTAATAAAATATGGAAATGCTAGATTTCAAAATGTAATAGACAAAGCAATTTCAGTAATAGAGTTTAAAGTAAAAATCTTGAGACAACAATTGAACTTAGAAAGTACAAATGATAAGATAAAGTTTTTAAATGAAATAGCAAAATTAATATCAAAAATAGACAATAACATGGAAAGAGAAATTTATATAGAAAAAATTTCTAAGGAATATGATGTCTCAAAAGAAGCGATTTATGCTGAAGTAAATAAACTTACATATAAAGATACAAAAGATTCAAAAATACTAGAAAAAGCAAAACCAGTAATAAAAAAACATACAAATAATGATAATAATGTATCTGAAATAATAAAAAGAAGAGAAAATACTATATTATCAATATTGCTATTAGGAGATTTGAACATATATCAAATTATAAAACAAAATATTCCAGCAGAAGAATTCAAATATGAAATAGATAAGAAAATCGCTAAAAAAGTGTATGAAGAATTTGAAAAAGGAAATAGTAATATAAATGCAATAATAGACAATTTAGAAGAAGAAGAACAAAATCATATCACAATGATAATGGCAGAAGACTATGGAATAGAAGATATTGAAAAAGCAATAGATGATATAATACAAAGTTATGAAAAAGAAAAATTAAACGATAGAAAATATGAAATATTAGAGCTATTAGAAAATGAAGAAAATCAAGATGATAAAAAAAGTTTAGAAAGAGAACTTAGTGAAATAATTATAAAACTTTCAAAAATTAGGTAGAGGTGAATTTGATGTCAAATAAAAAAGAAGAATTAAAAGGAAATTTAGAAGAATTAAATATTAAAAAATTAGAAGAAACTAGAAAAAAAGTAAAAGAAAAAGCAACAAATAATAAAGATACAGAGGAAAATGAAAAATTAAAACAAGAAAAGGTAAATAATATATTAAAAAAAGCAAAAGAAAAAGGAAAAATAACATATGGAGATTTAGCATCAGAACTAGATGACGCTAATCCTGAGCAAATAGATAAAGTATTTGATGCGTTTGAGGAATTAGGAGTAAATCTTTTATCAGATGATATGGAAGAAGAACCAGATTTAGAAGATTTAAAAGAAGTTGAAGAATTAAAACTAGATCAAATTACAGATACAAGTTATGAAGGTATAAATGTAGATGACCCAGTTAGAATGTATCTAAGAGAAATAGGAAGAATACCACTATTAACATTTGACGAAGAGCTAGATTTAGCAAAAAGAATCTTAGAAGGAGATGAAGAAGCAAAACAAAAATTAGCAGAATCAAACCTAAGATTAGTTGTAAGTATAGCTAAAAAATATGTTGGAAGAGGAATGCTTTTCTTAGATTTAATACAAGAAGGAAATATGGGATTAATAAAAGCAGTAGAAAAATTTGACTATACAAAAGGATTCAAATTTAGTACTTATGCTACATGGTGGATAAGACAAGCGATAACAAGAGCAATAGCAGATCAAGCAAGAACAATAAGAATTCCAGTTCATATGGTAGAAACAATAAATAAATTAATAAGAACATCAAGACATCTATTACAACAATTAGGAAGAGAACCAAGTCCAGAAGAAATAGCTCAAGAAATGGAAATTCCAGTTGAGAAAGTAGTAGAAATTCAAAAAATAGCACAAGATCCAGTGTCTTTAGAAACACCAATAGGAGAAGAAGATGACAGTCATTTAGGAGACTTTATTCAAGATGATGATAGCCCAGCTCCTCAAGATTCAGCAGCATATACAATGCTTAGAGAACAATTAGAAGAAGTAATGAATACATTAACACCAAGAGAAGCAAAAGTATTAAAATTAAGATTTGGATTAGAAGATGGAAAATCTAGAACACTAGAAGAGGTAGGAAGAGAATTTAAAGTAACAAGAGAAAGAATAAGACAAATAGAAGCAAAGGCATTAAGAAAATTAAGACATCCAAGTAGAAGCAAAAAATTAAGAGATTATATGGGATAAAATACGGAGGCATATATGGAGCAATTTAATAATTTTTTAAACCAAATTACCTCATTAGAAATAATAGATATATTAATTGCATTAGGAATAATCATATTTTTTAGAATTTTTAGTTCAAGCATAGCATATATGATTATTAGAATGTTTAAATTGAAAAGTAAAAAAGCGAAAGACATAAGAGAAAGCGCTTTTTATAGGCCATTACGATTATTCTTTATAATATTAGGAATATATTTAGCAATATTATTCTTAAAACAGCCACTGAATATAAATAATGAAACTATGGGATTTGTTACTAGAATCTTTAAAATTATTAGTATAATAGCATTTGCAAATGGAATTGCTAAAAGCTTTACAATTCATTCAACATTAGTAAATAAAATGAAAAGAAACTTAAAAAAGCAATTAGATGATGCTACATTAGAATTTGTATTGAAGATAATTAGAGCAATAATTTATGTAATAGCAGCTTTTATAGTTTTATCAATATTAGGAATAAACTTAAATGGTCTTATTGCAGGACTAGGAATTAGTGGATTGATTGTAACACTTGCAGCACAAGATACAGCAAAAAACTTATTTGGAGGTTTGGTAATATTTATAGATAAACCATTTAAAGTAGGTGACTGGATTCAAATGGACAATTTTGAAGGGACGATAGAAGATATTACATTTAGAACAACTAGAATAAGAACATTTGAAAATTCACTTTTAAATGTTCCAAATTCTATTATATCAAATGCTTCAGTTATAAATTGGAGCAAAATGGAAAAAAGAAGGTATAAGACTAACCTAAGAATAGAATTAGGAACTCCAATAGAAAAGTTAAATATATTGAAAACTAGAGTTGAAAAAATGTTACATGATAGAGAAAGAATTGATGATGACTCTACTATTGTTAGATTTGATGACATAAATGAAAGTGGAATTAATATGCTAATATATACATACACTGATTCAGTTGGATATGATAGTTATTTAGCAGAGGTTGAAGATATAAATTGTAAACTTATGAAAATAATTGAAGAAGAGCATATTAAATTGGCTTATGAGAATAAGAATGTATATTTGAAAAATTAAAGTTTAAAAAGGTTTGACAAATTCGAAATAATGTGATAGTATTTAATTACAAAATAAATGAACATTGAATCGCAGTTTGTTCAATTTAGTCGTCTGTGTACCACGAATACACAGATTTTTTTTGTGAAAAATAGAGTAGACCACGAATCTACTCTATCGACTAATTATTGCTTTTTATTAGTCTTAACACTGTTGTTTATTTGCATATGCTTCTGTTGTTCTAACTTTTGTTGTAAGATTATGTTTTTCTCTTTTTCAGCTATGTACTTTTCAGCAAAGTGCAAAATTAAATCGCAGTTATTCAATGTTAGTCCCCCTTTCCGCCCTTAAAAAGGGCTAACCCTTTTTTTACGTCAGGTTGGTAATATTTTACAATGATTTAAATTAAAAATCAAGCAAATGTTTATAGTTTATACAAAAAATGTTTTTAATATATGATTTTTCTGTATATAACAAGTTTTTCTAAAAAATTCATCATATACATAATATTAATTTTTTCACAGTATAGACATAATTAATATGTATAATGTATAATATAGTTGAAATAAGAAAAGGAGAGCAGTATTATGATTAATAATTGTATACTAATTGTTGATGATGAACAAAGAATGAGAAAATTAATTAAAGACTTTTTAGTAGCAAAAGGATTTAGTATTTTAGAAGCAGAAAACGGAGAGAGAGCCTTAGAAGTTTTTGAAGAAAATAAAAATAAAATCAATTTAATTCTACTAGATGTTATGATGCCTAAACTTGATGGATGGTCTGTTTTAAGACAAATTAGACAAGAATCCAAAGTTCCAATTATAATGCTAACAGCCAGAGGAGAAGAACAAGATGAATTATTTGGATTTGAATTAGGAGTTGACGAATATATTTCAAAGCCTTTTAGTCCTAAAATTTTAGTAGCAAGGGTTGAAGCTATTTTGAAAAGAACAAATCAAGATATAAAAGAAATAAAAGACTATGGAGGAATAGAGATTGATAGAGAAGGAAGAACTGTAAAAGTTGATGGAAAAATAATAGAATTAAGTTTAAGGGAATATGAACTATTATCATATTTAGTAGAAAATGAAAATATTGCTTTATCAAGAGATAAAATTTTAAATAATGTTTGGAACTATGATTATTATGGAGATTCAAGAACAATAGACAGTCATATAAAGAAAATTAGACATAAACTAGGGAAAAAAGGAAAATATATTCAAACAATGAGAGGTGTTGGATATAAATTTGAGGTTAAATAATTCTAAGAGGACGGTAAAAAATGAGCAAATTAAAAGAGGCACTAAAATCAGTAAAAGTAAAACTATTTTTAATGTTATCATTAATAATCTTATTGATAATTTTATTTTTGATATTAGTAAATAATTTTGTATTTGGAGAATTTTATTTATACAGCAAAACACAATCACTAAAAAATGTATATGAAATTATTAATGATTATTACAATAGTGGAGCAAATATTGATATAGATTCAGAATTAGAAAAAATAGCAATAAAAAATAATTTTGATATATTAATTAGAAATGACCAAAATATTAATGTATTTACATCTAATAAAGATTTCTTTTCAACTTTAGGACAGATGAATGAAATGACAAATTCAATGAGTTCAGGACAAATAATTGAACAAGATGAAAAATATAATATAAAAAAAATGAAAGATGTAAAAACAGGAATATCTTACGAACTATTATCATCACAACTTGACAACGGATATTTATTATATATTAGAATACCGTTAACATCTATTGAAGAAAGCGTAAAAATTTCTAATAACTTTTTATATCTAATGGCAGGATTTACTATACTAATATCAGCAGTTATAGTATCATTTGTAACAAGAAAATTTGCTGACCCCATTTTAGAATTAAATAATATTGCTAAAAAAATGGCTAATTTAGATTTTAGTCACAAATATAGAATAACAGATGCAGAAGATGAAATAAATAACCTTGGAAAAAGCATAAATGTAATGTCAGATAAGCTAGAAAGAACAATAAAACAACTAAGAAGAACAAATATAGAACTAGAAAAAGACATAGAAGAAAAATCCAAAATAGATGAAATGAGAAAAAGCTTCATATCAGATGTATCACATGAATTAAAAACTCCAATAGCTCTAATTCAAGGATATAGCGAAGGATTATTAGAAAATGTAAACACAGACGAAGAAAGCAGGAGATTTTATGCAGAAGTAATACTAGATGAAACAAATAAAATGGACAAATTAGTAAAACAATTATTAGAATTAATGACAATTGAATATGGAAAAAGAGAATTTAATGATGCCAAATTTAATGTTGTAGAATTAGAACAACAAATAATAGTAAAATCACAAGTAATGCTACAAGAAAAAGAAGCAAAAATGGAATTAGTTTCCCCAGAAGAAATAAATGTAATAGCAGATGATTTTTATATTGAACAAGTAATTAGTAATTATGTAACAAATGCACTAAAACATGTAAAAGAAGTAAATGGAGAAAATTATATAAAAATATATAATGAAGTAAATGTAGAGAAAAATAAAGTAAGGATTAAAGTTTTCAACACAGGAGATAATATCAAAGAGGAAGATATGGCAAGAATCTGGAATAGATTTTTTAAAGCCGATGAATCAAGAAATAGAGATGATGGCGGAACAGGAATTGGTTTATCATTTGTTAAGGCTATTATGAATAATTATAAAAATGAATATGGTGTTATGAATAAGGAAAATGGGGTTGAATTTTATTTTGATTTGGATTTAGAAATATAATTTTTAAAAATATATGAAATATATTAAAAAGAGTTGTATAAGGTTAAAAGAAAACCTTCTTATGACAAAATAAAAATGTCATAAGAGGGTTTTTAATATGATACTGAGATAATATAAATAATATATAAAATAATTTAAATAAAAAACTAAAATAAATGTGACAGAAAGTTATACTAAATTAATAGAAAGAAATGTCGAATTTTGCGATGAAAAGTTCTTTACAAATGTAAAAAAATGTATTAATATATAACTATAACATGTTAAACAATTTTTTTGAAAAAATTTAAAATCAAATTTGCAATTTATAAAACTTAATACTAAATTAGTTCAAAATTTTCCAAAATAAAACCATAAAAGAAACAAAAGAAAGCTAAAACAATAGGAGGCATTTGCATGTATGATACGATATACAAGCAGATATATAAATATAGTTAGTTTTATATTTTTAATAATAATATGTATTATATTAAATAGTACAATTTTTAATATCAATTTAAAAAATTCAAAATTAAAAGTAGGATTTACAAGTGAAAATCAAGTTTTTAATCAAAACATTCAAAATCATCAAAGTAATTATAATTTTATTAATTTATCAAATAATATTTTAAATTCAGATATATCCAAAGAAATATCAACAAAAAGTAAAGAAAAAGTGGAATGGTATATAGAAATTCCAACAATTTCATTAAAAGCACCAATTACAGAAGGTACAACAAAAGCAAGTTTAGATAATTATGTAGGACATTTTGAAGAAAGTGCAACTAAAAAAGGAAATATATGCCTAGCAGCCCATAATAGAGGATATAAAAATAACTATTTCGAAAATTTAAAAAAATTGAAGATAGGAGATGAAATATTTTACAAAAATAATGAATATGAGCAAAAATATGTAGTATCGAAACATGAAATAATAAAGGATACAGATTGGGTAAATTTAGAAAACACAGAAGAAGATAAAATAACATTAATAACTTGTGTTGAAAATGAACCTAATTATAGACGATGCATTCAAGGAGAAAAAATAGAGAGATAAGCTAGGTTTATAGGTAAATCCTTAAAAACCTAAATATAAAATATAAGGAAGAAAATAGAATGAATAAAGTTAAAAATATATCTAAAAAAATTGTAATAACAATAAGTTTAGTGATATTAAACACAATGCTATTTATAAATTCAGTAATAGCAGGTGAAATGAATTCAACACATATTTATTCATCAGGTTCTTGTGGTGAATTGTTAAAATACAAAGGAGGACTTGTAATAGTTGAATATGCAGAATATAAAGATAATGGAGTATCATATCCAGCATATTGTTTAGATAAAACAAAACATGGTGTTGAAGGAGATTTTTCATATGATGTTTCTATAAAAGACGCAATAAAAGATGTAGGCTTATGGAAAGTAATAGTAAATGGCTATCCATATAAAACAATAGAAGAATTAGGTGTTGCTAATAAAGAAGAAGCTTTTACAGCAACAAAACAAGCTGTTTACTGTTATGTACATGGAAATAAATTGAGTGATTATGAAGGAATAGGAGAAGCAGGGAAAAGGACTTTAAATGCTATGTATAAAATAATTGATAATGCTAATAAATCAACAGAAACTCAAATATCAAGTACATTAACAATAAATAAAAACAGTGATGAATGGAAACAAGATAGTAAAGACAAAAACTACATATCAAAAACATATAGCGTATCAGCAGATACAGTTATAGAAAAATATAAAATAAAAATAGAAAGCGAAAAAGGACAAGATATTGAAGGAATAAAATTAGTAGACGAAAATAATAATGAAAGACAAGAATTTAATGCAAATGAAAAATTTAAAATATTAGTACCTTTAAAAAGAACTAATGAAAAAGGTAAATTTAAAATAAATGTAGAAGCAAAAGTAAATACAAAAGTAGTATTATATGGTGCTGCTCCAAATACAGGATATCAAGATTACGCATTAACATCAGCAGGTTATGAAGATGGAAAAGGAACAGCGAAAGACGAATATAACAAAAATGAAACAAAAATAATAATTATAAAACAAGATGAAGAAACTAAAAAAAGATTGGAAGGAGTAGAATTTGAATTATTAGATGAAAATAAAAATGTAATATATAAAAACTTAAAAACAGACGAAAAAGGAAAAATCATTATAGAAAATGTAATTCCAGGAAAATATTATATAAGAGAAACAAAATCAATAGATGGATACAAAATATATGAAGAAGATATTGCAGTAAATGTAGATTTAAATCAAGAAATAATGGTAACAGTAAATAATAAAAAAGAAGATAAACCTAAAATAGAAACAAGTAAAAAAGAAAAAGAAGTAAAAAGATTGCCAGTAACAGGCATGTAGTTAATAAAATAAAAAAATCGTTTTGAATTAGATATAAAATATTTTTATTCAAAGCGATTTTTTAGCTATAATTTAGTAAGAATTCAGTAATTTGAAAGTTAAAGGTAATTTAATTATCAACTATTTTCAACTACTCTACAAAAAAGTATTATACACTAACAATTTTGAAAATAAAATATTTATAATACTTGTTTTTTGAAAAAATATATAGTATATTGAATAACATAGGAAATGAGAAAAAACAGATGTGGTTTGCCTCCTACATAAGAGGAGGTGAGGCGTATGATAGAAATACAAGAATTATTATTAATAATAAAATTACTTTTTGCTGGTTTAGTATCAGTAACTATCATTGCGTTTGCCTTGATTATAGCGATAGTTGTAATTATTAGCAAACAAAAATAAACAATAAAAAAACACATCTGTAACTTGGCGGTTCAATGTGTTTTTTTAACATATAACTGGCAAACCACTTTGTGGTTTCTTCATTTCCTATTTATATTATATACACATTATTTAATTTTGTCAAATAAAAAGATTAAATAATAATTTTAAAAATTCATATTAAAATACGATTAAATAACATATTGAATAAAAATAAAACATCTGATAAAATATATAAAAATAAAAAAAGAAAGGAGAGCATAATATATTTAAAATTCTAAATATATCATGCAACAAAAAATGATTTCACAATTAATAGTTTTAACAATACTAATATTAATAAATGCATATTTTGCGGCAAGTGAAATAGCCTTTATATCATTAAATGACGCAAAAATAGAAAAACAAGCAAAAGAAGGAAACAAAAAAGCTAAACAAATAGAAAAAATGTTAAAAACACCAAGTAAATTTTTAGCTACGATACAAATAGGAATAACATTAGCAGGATTTTTATCAAGTGCATTTGCATCTGAAACTTTTGCAGATAAAATAGCACCATATTTATATAATATGATACCAGCAGTAAGTTTAGGTGTATGGAAAAGCATATCAATAATTTTCATCACAATAATACTATCATTCTTTACACTTGTATTTGGAGAATTAGTACCAAAAAGAATAGCAATGAAACACTACGAAAAAATATCATTTGGAACAATAGGAGTAATAAGAACAATATCAATAATAACAGCTCCTTTTGTAAAATTATTAACATCTGTGACAAATGGAATCTCTAAAATATTTGGAGTAGGAGAAAATGAAGAAGAAACTGTTACAGAAGAAGAGATAAAAATGATGGTAGACCAAGGAGAAGAAAGTGGAACAATAAAGGAAGATGAAAAAGAACTTATAAACAATGTATTTGAATTTAATGATATAACAGTATCAGAGATAATGAGACATAGAAAAGATATTTTTGCAGTAGATATAAATATAAGTACAGATGAACTTTTAGAAGAGCTTTCAAAAGAAGAATATAGATATAGTAGAATCCCTGTATATGACGAAACAATTGATGAAATAAAAGGTGTTTTATATGTAAAAGATGTATTAAAAAATATAAACAAGAAAACCTTTAAAGTAAAAAATGTTATAAAAGATGCATATTTTATATCTCAAAACAGACTAATAAATGAGGTTTTTAAAGAACTACAAAAAAATAAAAAACAATTAGCAATAATATTAGACGAATATGGTGGAACAGCTGGAATTGTTACAATGGAAGATATATTGGAAGAATTAGTTGGAGATATATATGATGAGTATGATAAAGAAGAAAGTGAATACGAAAAAATAGACGAAAACACATATATTTTATTAGGAAGTATGCCAATATTTGATGTAAATAAATTATTAGAAGCAGATATACCAGAAGGAGAATTTGATACAATTTCAGGATTTCTTCAAGATAAATTAGGAAGAATACCAGAAGACAAAGAAAAGCCGATTATTGAAACTGAAAAAGTAACATATAAAATAGAAAAATCAGAAGATAAAAGAATAATAAAGATAAAAGCTTGTAAAAATAATATAGAAAAGATAGAAGAAGAAAGTTTATAGGTAACTCTTGCTAAAAACCTAAATATATAAAAGAGGAAAAAAGTATGAAAAAGAAACATATAGTTGGAATAATAATTATAGCAATAATAGTAATTGCAACAGCTGGATTTTTTATAACAAAAAAAGTAATTGAGGACGGAAAAAAATATGAAATAGAGAAAATTGATAATTATGAATATTTTACATTAAAAGTAGAAAATAAATATGGAGTAATAAATAAAGAAGGAAAGCAAATAGTAAATGCAGAATATACAAATGTGATTATTCCAAATCCACAAAAGCCAGTATTTATATGCTATACAAATGATAGTACAAAAGTATTAAATCAAAATGGCGAGGAGATATTTACAAAATTTAAATCAATAGAGCCAATAAAATTAAAAAATATTGCAAGTAGTTTAATGTATGAAAAAAGTGTATTAACATATAAAGAAAATGAAAAATTGGGACTAATAAATTTAGAAGGAAAAAAATTAACAAAAGCTATTTATGATAAAATAGAAGGATTACCATATAAAGAAGGAGAATTATTGATACAAAAAGAGGGAAAATATGGAGTTATAAACTTAAAAGGAAATCAAATTATAAAACCACAATATGACCAAATAAATGTTGATGGATACTCAAATAATGAAAATGGATATAAAGACGCAGGATATATTGTTGGAAATAAAACAGAAGAGGGATATAGATATGGTTATATAAATATTAATGGAAAAGTAATATTGGAAACAGAATACAACGAAATACAAAGAATAACAGATGTGAAAAGAAATGATATTTATTTAATTGCTGCAAAAAATGGTCAATATGGATTATTTAAAAATAAAGAACAAATAATAGGAAATGAATATCAATCAATAACATATAACTTAACAGATGAAACATTAATATTACAAAAAACTAAAAAATTCGGAGTTGCAAATTTAGATGGTAAAATTATAATACCAGTAGAATACAAACAAATAGATAATACAGGTATATATATATATGCAACTAATGAAGATGGAACAGAAAATGTATATACAAAAGAAGGAACAGAAATACAAGCTGATAGCAATATAGCAATATTGGAAACAGCAAATGAAAACTACAAAATAAAAATCGATAATACAAATGGAACAGTATATAGTATAATTGATAAAAATGATAATATAATAACAAAACAAACTTATTCATATATTGAATATTTAACAGGTGATAATTTTATAGTTTCATTGGATGGAAAACTAGGAGTTATAAATAGTAATAATGAAATAAAAATAGATATAAAATATGATTCAATAGAAAAATTACAAGATACAGATTTTGTAACAACAACATTGGCTAAGAATAAAACAACACAAATATATGACAAAAATATAAATAAATTATGTGATTTATCAAATGCTAATATAGTGGTAGAAAAAGAATATATAAAAATATATAATGATGAAATAACAAAATATTTTAGTTTATCAGGAAAAGAAATTTCAAATAAAGAGGCATTAAAAGGAAATAAAATATTTGCAACTGCAAATAATGGAAAATGGGGATTTGTTGATTCAAATGGAAATATAGTATTAGATTACCAATATGAAAAAACAACAGATTTAAATGAATACGGATTTGCAGGAATAAAATTAGATGGAAAATGGGGAGTAGTTAATTCAGACGGAAAAATAATTGTAGAACCACAATATATAATAAATACACAATTAGAACCAAGTTTTATTGGAGAGTATTATAAAGTAGAATTTGGGTTTGGAGAATTTTATTATACTAAATAATTATAAAAAAAGAAAAAGTTATTCTAAAAAAATATAGAGTAACTTTTTCTTTTTAGTTACATATTATTCATAGTGTTGAATATAATTAAGCATTTATGTGAATATTTAAAATAATAGTCTATAATTTATAGGAGGTTAGGAAACTTGAAATTAGGATTAGCCTTATCTGGTGGAGGTATAAGAGGAATAGCTCATGCAGGAGTATTAAAAGCTTTGGAAGAAAATAATATAAAAATAAACGCAATAGGAGGAACAAGTTCAGGCTCTCTTATTGCTACTTTGTATGCCTTAGGATATTCACCATACTATATTTATATCTTATTTAAAAGATATGCAAGTGATATAACACAAATAAATGCAAGTTCAATAATCTCAGGTTTAGGTAGCTTTGTGAAAAACAAAAAAATACCGTTATTAGGGTTGAAAACAGGAAATAGTATAGAAAAAGCATTTGATGAATTAGCCAATAGAAAAGGAATAAAAAATATAGGAGAGATAACAAAAATGCCAATAGTAATTCCAACAGTTGATATAGAAAATTCCAAGGAATATATTTTCACAAATAATATACCAAAATCAAAAAAGAAAGATAAATATATTACAGACATTTCGATAGGAAAAGCAGTAAGAGCAAGTAGTAGTTTTCCAGCAGTATTTTGTCCATGTGAATATAAGAATCATAAGTTTTTAGATGGAGGAGCATTAGATAATGTACCAGTTACAGAAGTACGAAAACAAGGAGTGGATAAAGTAATTGCAGTAAATTTCAAAGCAGATGATATTGATGAGAGTAGTAATATGATGGATGTTGCAATGAGGACTATTGATATAATGGGAAATAAAATATCAGAAGAAAGTTTAAAAAATAGTGACTATATTTTAACAGTAAGAACGGATAAAACGGGATTGCTTGATACAAATAAATTAGACAGTTGTTTTGAATATGGATATAAAACTGTTATGGATAATATAAAAGATATAAAGGATATATTAAAGTAATAAAACTTGTAACTAAATAAGATTATTATTAATATAATGATAATAAAATACTATAATATTTCGAGAAATAACAAGTGAATCTTAATAATATTAGAGATTTTAAGAATAAATATAATTTCAAATTATTTAAGAACAAATTAAAAAACATTTCCAATGACAAGCGCCTTATGATATAATAAAATATAAAATTATTAAGCTAGAAAAAATTAGAGAACTTGATAATATCGTAATTTAGAAAATTATAAATTTTAATTATTTATGAAAGGAGATATAAATAGGTGGAAATAAGATATTTTGACAATGCAGCTACAACAAAAGTAAAAGAAGAAGTACTAAAAGAAATGTTTCCGTATTTATCCATAGAATATGGAAATCCATCATCAATGTACTCAATAGGAAGAAGAGCAAGAAAAGCAATAGAAATTGCAAGAAAAAAAGTAGCAGAACTAATAAGTTGTCAACCCAAAGAAATATATTTTACAAGCTGTGGGTCAGAAAGCGATAATATGGCATTAAAAGGAATTGCATATGCGAATAAAGAAAAAGGAAATCATATAATAACTTCAAAAATAGAGCATCCAGCTATATTAAACTCATGTAAAACATTAGAAAAACAAGGATATAAAATAACATATTTAAATGTAGATGAAGAAGGAAAAATAGATATAAATGAACTAGAAACTGCAATAAATAAAGACACAATATTAATAAGTATCATGTTTGCAAATAATGAAATTGGAACAATAGAGCCAATAGAACAAATTTCTAAAATAGCCAAAAAACATAATATAATATTTCACACAGACGCAGTTCAAGCCTGTGGAAATATAAAGATAGATGTAAATAAAATGGGAATAGATATGTTATCATTATCTGGACATAAAATAAATGCTCCAAAAGGAGTTGGGGCTTTATATGTAAAAGAAGGAATAAAGTTTGACAGATTTTTAGATGGTGGACATCAAGAAAAAAATAAAAGGGCAGGAACAGAAAATGTTGCAGAAATAGTAGGATTAGGAAAAGCTTGTGAAATTGCTAAAAATAATTTAGAATTACACATAAAAAAATTAAAGGAGCTAAGAGATTTTTATATAAATCAAGTAGAAGAAAAAATAGAAAACATAAAAGTAAATGGTCCGAGAGATAATAGGTTACCGGGAAATGCTAATATTTCATTTAATGGAGTAAATGGGAGTGAATTATTATTAAAACTAGATGAAAAAGGAATTTGTGCATCAGCAGGAAGCGCATGTTCAACAGGTTCAAGCAGTCCATCACATGTGCTTACATCAATAGGACTTGACAGTAAAATGGCTGAGGGGACATTAAGAGTTTCATTTTGTGAGGAGAATAGTAAAGAAGATGTGGAATATTTAGTAGAAAATTTAAAAAATATTGTTGCAGAGTTGAGAAAGAAAAACAATTTTTTATCTTGATATAAATTTATGTTGTAAAATAAGAGTTATAGGAAAGCGTAAAAAACAATAGTAAAACATTGTTGATATATATGAAATACTAAGTTGATAAAAATAAAAGAAGATATTTTAGAAATATTTTACTACAATGTCTTGAATTAATAATGCTTAAAGTATATAATTTACTTGTTCAATATGTATTAAATTTTTTGTGATTTTTAACTTAGTACATTTGAATAGAAATTTTAGATATGGTGAAAATATAATAAAATATATAAATTGTTTGCGATTTTTTATTTTATTATTTTTTCACTAAAAAAACAAAAGAAAGGATTTAAAGAATGAAGGAATTTAGGGGGAACTTTAATAAAGGTATTACATTAATTGCATTGGTTATAACAATAATAGTTTTATTAATTTTAGCAGGAGTAAGCATATCAATGCTGACAGGAGATAATGGAATATTAACACAAGCCAAGGAGGCAAAGGAAAAGACAGAAGAAGCAAAAAGAAAAGAAGAACAACAATTAGAAAGCTTGTTAAATAGAATAACAAGTGAAGTACCATCAGAAGAAG